>WNFI01682817.1_pt2 | contig 71110 bp, 59 predicted proteins | sample 5400471 | NCBI WGS metagenome assembly WNFI01 (sample SAMN13153348, study PRJNA577476) | soil metagenome | isolation source: 100 cm saprolite on Douglas fir-dominated hillslope | place: USA:California | collected 2013-09-17 | reverse complement strand
AAGGTCATCCGCATCGCGCTCATGCTGAAGGTGGATCCCGAGGTGAAGATTCGCTTCAAGCTGGTCGGCGTCCCGGCCGGGGCGCCCGGGAAGTAAACGGCGCGGCATCACCCGCGGGAGCGTGCTTGCACGCTACTTCGGCAACGGCACAGTCGCGACCAGGCTCGCTCCCACAAATAAACGGTTCCCCATGCGCTTTCTCGCGCTCGTCTTTGTCAACCTGCGCCGGCACCGGCTGCGCGCGCTCATCGGGGTCGCCGGCATCTGCTTCGGCGTCGCCGCGATGCTGACCATCCTGTCGATTGTCAATGGCGCCATCGGGATGTTCGAACGCATTCTCGCCGTCGACTCGCACTACCTCGTCTTTGAGAAAAACGTCTCCGATCTTTTCTTCAGCAGCGTCCCGGATGAAAAATTCGCCGCGCTCCGCGCGCTGGACAACGTCGACTCCGCCGAGCCGCTGCTCTTCGGCCTCGTGACCTCCGGCGACCGGCCGATCATCACCTGCTTCGGCCTGGAGACCACCAACCCGCGGCTCACGAAGGCGAAATGGTCTGCCGGGCGGCGCGAGGAATTCGGCCGGGTCAAGGACGGCATCTGGCTCGGCGCGCGCGCCGCGGAGTTTTTGGAGGCGAAGGCCGGGGAGAAAATAGCCATCGGCAAGGGCGAGTTCACCGTGGCCGGCATCATCTCCACGGAGAACGGTTTTGAGGACGGCGGCGTGTTCCTGCCGCTGAAGGACGCGCAGGCCTTTTTCAGCCGCGAGGGCGTCTCGTCCGTCGTGGCCGTCAAATTGCGCGACCAGACGCGCGGCGCGGAATTCAAGCGCGCCGTCGAGGCGGCGAATCCCGGCTTGATCGCGCTCGAGAACCGCGAATTCAACCGGAGCTACACCCAGTTCAAGATCCTGCATTTCACCGCTTGGGCCGTGGGCATCTGTGCCTTCCTGCTCGGCGGACTCGGGGTCGCCAACACGATGCTGCTCTCCGTGTTCAGCCGCATCCGGGAAATCGCCGTGCTGCGCGTCTGCGGTTTTTCCCCGGGGCAGGTGGCCGCACTGATTTTTGGCGAGGCCACGGTCATCGCGATCATGGGGCTGCTGGCCGGCTTCGCGCTTGGCTACGCCGCGCTGTTCGCGCTGGGACACGCTCCACAGCTCCAGGGCTACGTGCAGGCCGTCGTCAAGCCGGGCATGGTGGTCGGCATCATTGCCACCGCGCTGGTGACCGCAGTGGCCGGCGCCATCTACCCGGCCCGCTTCGCCTCGAAAATCCAGCCCGCGGAGGCGTTGCGCTATGAATGAAGTGGTAGTCCAGGCCCAGGATTTGCGGAAAACCTATGACGCGGGGCGCGTTTGCGTGCTCGATGGTGTCAGCCTCGAGGTTCGCGCCGGCGAAATGGTCGCGTTGTGGGGCGCCTCCGGTTCGGGCAAGAGCACGCTGCTGCACCTGCTCGGCGGGCTGGATGTGCCCGACTCGGGCCGGCTCAGCGTCTGCGGGCTCGATCCTTGCGACGAGGCGCACCGCCTGTTGCTCCGCCGCCGGCACCTCGGGTTTGTCTTTCAGCTGCACAACCTCATTCCCGATCTCACGGTCGAGGAAAACCTCCGCGTGCCGGCGTTGGCCGTCGGCACGCCCCGGGCCGGGACCATGGCCCGGGTGCGCGAGCTGGCCGAATCAGTCGGCATCGCCCACCGGCTTGACCATCGCATCCAGGATATTTCCGGCGGCGAACGCCAGCGCACCGCCATCTGCCGGGCGCTGATGAATTCGCCGCAACTGTTGCTGGCCGACGAACCCACCGGCTCGCTCGACGAAGAGACGGGCGATATCGTCTTTCAGCTTCTGCAGCATCTGGTGAAAACCCGCGGCATCGCCATCGTGCTGGCGACGCATGAACGGCGCTTCGCCGAGCAATGCGACCGGATGCTGCATGTGCGCTCGGGCCGGATTGAAAAGAGCTGACCGGCACGGCGGCTACTTTGCGGTGTCGAAGATGCCCACGAAGGCCTTGGGCACGATGGCCACGGTGCGGCAGTTGGCCGCCGGCAGGACCTTCGCCGCCCAGGTGTTGATCTCCGCCAGGGTGAGTTTGTCCACGAGGCCGTCCCGCAAGGCGATCACATCCTCGATGCGACCGGGCTTCTCCTGCACGCGCTTGAGGGTGTTGACGAGAAAATCATTATCGCGAAAAGCCCGCTGCAACTGACGGCGCAGGATGCCGCGCGCTCCCTCCAGTTCCTCGGCGGTGGCGCCTTCGGTCGCGAACTTGGCGGCGGTGGCTTCGACCGCCGTGGCCACCTGCCGGGCGTCGGACGGGGTGCAATCCACGCTGGCCTGCAGCAGGGCAAAATCATCAAAGCCACCGAAGGGCATGAAGGTGGCCGACGGGCTGTAGGACAGGCCGAGCGCCTCGCGCGTCTCGTCCCGCACCCGCAGCTCGAGGATTTTCCCCAGCACCTGCAGCGCGGCCTGGGCGCGGGCGTCCAGTTTTCCCGCCACCGGCCAGTTGCCGAGCACCATCCCGACGTTGAGTTCCCCGACGAACTCGATGCGTTGGAAGCCGGCCGGCGCGGTCATCTGCACCGGCGCGGGCGGCTCGGCCAGGATCTTCTCCGCTGCGCGCGGAGCCAGCGTGCCCAGGGTGCCGGCCATGATGGCGCTGGCGGCCTCTTCCGGCACATCGCCGACGATGGTCACCTCGACATAGCCGCTGGTGAGCGGCTCCTCCATCCAGCGGCGCACATCGGCCACGCCCAGCGAGATGTAGTCGAGCGGCATGCCGGACATGAAGCGGGCATCGCCTTTGAACAGATAATCCATCATCTCGCGCCGGCCCTGCCCCATGCCGGTTCCGCCCGACGCGCGGCTCATGTAAGCGCGGGCCCGTTCATCCTCGTGCGCGTAGGCGTTGAACCTCGGCTGCCGCAGGAATTCCGTCGTCAATCCGAGGAAGGTCTCAAGATTTTCGGCCCCCATGGCGCCGCGGAAGGTGAAGGCGTCGTTGTCGGCCACGTCGAGGCTGAATTCGAGAAACCGCCGCTCGATGATCTGCGCAATCTGGTCGGTCTGGTAATAGACCGTGCCGCTGCCCAGCAGCGTGTTCAGGCCGAATTCCTTCAGGGCCGGTTTGCGGCCGGGCATGGCGAGCAGGCCCGATCCGACCCGCACGATGGCGCGCACGATGCCGGGCTCCTGCCGGTTGGGCACGAAATTCAGCCGCACGTTGTTGCCCAGGCGCATCAGCCGGGCGCCGAGTTCCGGCACCTCGCGGCGCTCGGCCACGGTCGTGGCCGGGCCGGGCTGGTTGAGTTTGAACACCAGGTCCTTCGGCGTCGTCGGCAGCAGGTAGGGCAGTTCACCGCGCCGGTGCCGTTGCACGGTCTTTAAAATCGCGGCGGCGTCCAGCTGCAGGCCGACATCGCCGCTGACAAAAAACGCCATCGCCTTTGGATTCCACAGGCTGCGGAAGGTCTGGTTGACCTCCGCGCCGGTCAGTTTTTGCAGCCAGTCCCGCATCCACTCGTATTCCGTCCCCGGCCCCGCAAACACCGTGTGCGTGGTGATGGAATCGAGCAGCGCGTTACACAGCTCGACCGGATCCATCACGGGCGCCTGCTCGGCCAGGTGCGCGGCGAGATCCAGCTGGTGCTGACGCAGGGGCTCGATTTCCGTCGGCTCGAACCCGCGGCGCAGCGTCTCCCGCACGGCGAGATCCAGCCCCAGCAACCCGTCGGCCCAGGCCTTGCCCTCGACGCGCACGGTGGCCGTCGCCGCGTCGTAGCGCAGCAGGGGGCGGTGGTCTGCCTGCTGGTCGCTGAGTCCCGGCAGGATGAAGCGCAGCCGGTTGGCGAACAATCCCATCACAAACTCGCGCCGCTGCGCCTCGACCGCGGCCTTGTGCGCATCCGGCTGCGCCGGCAGCGGCGCCACGCTGGCGACCATGATCTCAGCCGCACCGACACCCGTGATGCGCAGCACGCCGGCCCGCAGCCCTTTCACATCCGGGCGGCCCTCGGCGCGGACGGGTATGGGCGTGGCCGGCCGCACGAGCCGGCCGAACTCGCCGCGCACCAGCGCCTCCATTTCCACCGGGTTGATGTCGCCCGCGACCACGAACACCATCAGGTCGGGCCGGTAGCCGCGCCGGTAGAAATCGAGGAATTGCTCCCGCCGCAGGGTGCGCACGGACTGGTCGGTGCCGATGGGCACGTGCTCCGTGAAGGGCAGCCCGCGAAACAGGACCGGCAAGGACGCCTGCATCTGCCGGTCGGCCAGGCTGTCTCGGTTGCGCTTCTCGGCCAGAATAACCCGCCGCTCGCGGTCGATGTCCTCGGCATTGAAGGTGACGCCGTCGCCCACGCCCCGGAACCACCGCACACCCTCGGCGAGCAGCGCCGGGGAGTTGGCGCTGAAATCAAGGCTGTAGGCCGTGAAGTCGAACGTCGTGGTGGCGTTCACGTCACTGCCGTATTCGAGGCCGGCCCGGCGGAACAGGGAAAGCATCGCGGACTCGTTCATTTCCCGCGTGCCGTGAAAGGCCATGTGCTCGATGAAATGGGCGATGCCCAGCTCGTCGGGCCGCTCGTCCACCGAGCCGGTCAGCACGATGAGTTTCATGGCCACGCGCCCGGGCGCCCCGTGGTGCGGCAGCAAGGCATAACGAAAGCCGTTATCCAGCCGGCCCCAGACGACCCGGCTGTCGGGCTTCTGCGCAAAATCCTCGTGCGCCCAGCGGCCGGCGCGCGGGCCGGATTCCTTGGGCGCGGCCAGGGCCGACACCCAGCCCAGCACCCACACCAGCGAAATAAGGCGAAACACAGGCATCACAACGGATGCACCACACGGTGCGCAACGCGGCGGCGGTTTCAACCCCCGTGTTGCCCCGGCCCGTTCGGCCGGTCCTCCGGCCGGTCCTCCGGCCGGTCCTCCGGCCGGTCCCGAAACCGATGCCGGGGGCATAAAAATGCCCTATTACCCGAGGGCGGCAATTCTTGCAGGCTTGCATTATTTTCCCGTCAGGTTGGAGTTCACGCAATGAAGGTGACGAAATACTCTGTGCTCAGTGTTCTTTCCGGCGGGCTGCTGCTGGTGGGTTTGTCCGCCGCCGACAAAGCGCCGCCGACCGCGCCGACCAAGATTACCTACTTCGACGCTGAGACCGTGCCCAGCGGCGCCAAGCTCGACGGTGCTATTTACACGTTCGTCGACAGCGCCGACCCGGCTGCCGACAAAATCGCCCAGCTAGGCACCAAAACCATCGCTCAGATCGGCGGCATGCTGATCGACGAGGTCAAACATGAGCTCGCCACGAAGGAGACCAGCCTTGCGGTCAGCATCATGCACCTCAAGGGAATGGAATTGCCGAAGCCCGTGGCCGGCCAGCCGACGATCACGGCCATCAAACGCACGAGCCTGATGTTGCGCGACCCAAACAATGCGCCGGACGGCGCCGATATGGCAGCCCTCGACAAGATTCACAAACAGCTGATGGCCGACGAATCGCCGGACAAGCTGCTGGTGCAGCGGATCGAGCAGACCGGGAAGCTGGTGGAGTGGCGCGTTTACCGCCCGATTGCCGCGTCCCAAGCCTGCCTGGCCTGCCATGGCGACCCGAAAACTTTCCGCCCGGGCGTGAAGGAAGCGCTCGACCACCAATACCCCGAGGACAAGGCGGTGGACTATTCCGCCCAAGAATGGCGCGGGATGATCCGCGTGTCGATCGCCCCGGCGGCGGAGAAAAAATAATTTTCGCGCTCACGGCCATGCTCCGGCGCCCCCCTTGACCGGCAGGGCCTAGGCATCAAGCACGATATCCCCCTTGGGCTGGGCGATACAGGTGAGGCAGGTGCGCGCCTCGGGCGGACTGCCCGGCGGCTGAATGTAGGAGACTTCGCCTGCTTGCATCGCGACAACGCAGGTGCCGCAGTTGCCGGCCCGGCAGCCCGAGGCGATCACGATTCCAGCGTGCTCGGCGAGATCCAGCAAGGTGGCGTGGGCTCCATCCCACGGCAGGGCGGTGCCGCTCTTGCGAAAGGTGACCAGGGGGCGGGCGACGGCCGCGGACTCCACGGCGACGGTGGCATGGCTGACACGTTTCACGCTCAACGGGCCGAACGCCTCGAAATGCATATGCGAGTCGGGCACCCCCCAAAGTTTGAGGCCGTTGGTCAGCTCTTCCATCATCGGCCCCGGGCCGCAGTAGTAGAAACGAAAATTATTGGAGGGCAGTTCCCGCCGGAGCAGATCAATCGTCACCCGGCCGTGGACATGATAATCCTCGCCCAGCTTGTCCTCCTCGCCCGGCTGCGAGTAGCAGATGCGGAGATGGATATGCGGGTTGTCCCGCGCAAAGGCGGTGAATTCCTCCTTGAACAGATGCTCGTGGCGATTGCGCAGGCCGTGGAAAAACCAAACCGTCCGCCGGCTTTTTTGGTGAACGAGCGTGGCCAGCATGCTGAAGACCGGCGTGATGCCGATTCCGCAGCCGATCAGCACCACCGGCTCCGGATCGGTGGGCTCGAGGGTAAAATTGCCCAAGGGGGCGCGCAGGTCGAGGATGTCTCCCTCCCGGATCTGGTCGTGAAAAATGCCGGAGCTGAGCCCGGCGGGCGCGGCGCCGGCGGCGGGCGCGCCGGCGCGCTTGATCGTGACGCGATAATGCGCCTGCTGTGGATGATCGCTGAGGCTGTAGCAGCGGATGAGCTGGCCGCCCTGATGCGTGCCGGGCAGACGGAAGGTGACATACTGGCCGGGCTTGAAAGCAGGCAGCGGCTTGGCGTCGTGGGGCGTCAGGTGGAAGGAACTGACTTGGGAGTTCTCCACCACCTTGCGGTTGACGACGAATTTGCGAAATCCATTCCACGGCAGCGGCTCCTGGGCCAGCTTGCGGCGTCTCTCCCGCAGGATGGCAAGTTCCTCTTTGAAACGGGAGAGATCAAGCGCCTGCTGCCGGGTGTCCGCCTGCACCCGCCGGAGGGCGGCCAGCAGGCTCAGGCCCAACAGGCCGACGACCAGCAGCAGAATGGCGGCACCAAGATAAGTCCAAAGCATGGGCGGAAGCGGGCGGGGATTTCAGCCGGATCGTCCGGTGGAACCCGGGGCGGCCGGGTGGGGGATAAATCCCGAAGAAAAATTTCCGATCATGGGAGGGGTCCTGGGTGACGGCGGCGGTGCAACAGGCGGCCGCACCGGTTTTATCAAGCATTTCCGGGCCCCTGACAAACGGAATGTGGCGGAGTTTCAGCTTGCGCTGAATTTTCCTGCCACAATCTTCGCGCAGAGGCGCTGCAATTAATCCCTCCTCCACTTAAGCGCGTCAATGCCCACCTCTTCTCGTCCAGGCAGCATTCGCCTCTCCCGTAAATCCGCGTGATGCATTTGATGAGAATCAGACCCGGGGTTTTGTTCCCAAGCCTGGTGCTGGCCCTGGCTCTTCCCGCCGCGGCCGCGCCGCTCGCGGACAAGGTGAGCGGGCCCGAGTCGTGCGCCGAATGTCATGCCCAGGAAATCGAGGTCTGGAAACTGACCGTGCATTTCAAGACGCTCAACGAGTTGCACCGGCGCCCCGAAACGGGCGCCATGCTCGCCAAGCTGGGCTTGGGCCGGATCAAGGCTGAGCGGCAGTGCCTCGAATGCCATTATCTGGGCAAGTTGGTGGACAATGAATACCAGGTGGTCTCCGGCATTGCGTGCGAGTCCTGTCACGGCGCGGCCAAGGACTGGGTCCAAGGCCACGGTGATTATGGCAAAGGCATGACCAAGGCGACCGAATCAGCCGAGCACCGCACCGCCCGGCTGACCCGCGCCATGGCCGACGGCATGATCCGGCAGGACAATCTTTATGCGCTGGGAGCCAGCTGCTACAGCTGCCACGTCCTGACCGACGAAAAACTCACCAACGTCGGCGGCCACGTCCCGGCCAGTCCCGGGTTCAACCTGCTCACCTGGTCCCAAGGCGAGGTCCGGCACACCATTCTGCACACCGGCAACAAGGCCAACCCGGAGGCAACCCCCGAGCACAAGCGTCTGCTCTTTGTCCTGGGTTGCATTTTGGACACGGAGTTCAGTTTCCGCGCCGTGAGCCACGCCACGGAAAAAGCCGAATTTGGCGTGACCCTCGCCCGCCGCGCAGACGCTGCGCGCAAGCTGTTGGAAAAAATCCAGGCGCTCGCCCCCACCCCCGAGCTGGCGGCAATTGTCGCCGTCGCCCGCGGGACCGGCCTGCGCCTGAACAATGCGGCCGAGCTCAACGCGGCGGCCGATCGCATTTCCGGGCTCGGACGCGAGTTTGCCGCCCGGGTGACCGGAGAGCAACTGGCGGCGATCGACCCGCTCCTGCCCGGCCCCGAGCACTACCAGGGCAAGCCCTACCAAGTGGCTGGCGCACCGTAATCCCCGGACCAGACACTCGTCATGGCTAAAACGGCAAGCCGCCCCACGATTCTTCCGGGCTCCCTCGCGCCCTTTACCCAAGCCACGCGACAGGCGGAACCCGAACGCTGGGACACCCCCTTCAGCCAGGAAATGACCGAGGCGGACGTGGATCTCGTGCTTGCGCATCCGCTTTTTGCCACGACGCGCCTCGAGCGGTTTCCCGCGTCCATTTCGCTCCGGGGCATCCTGAAAAACGACGCGCGGATCCGCCGTTTTTTGCCGGGCGAAATCATCGTGCGGCGGGGGGATTACGGCCACTCGGCGTTCATCATTCTGACGGGTGCCGTGCGGATCCTGCTCAAGGAACCGCCGGCTGAACTCCTGGGCCGCCGGCAACAGGTGCGGCCATCGGTCTGGGGCAGCGTCAAGCGCTGGTGGCACCGATCCCAGTATCCCGAGCAATCCACGGCCCGCGGCGCCCCCCCCGGCCTCGGGATCGGCCGGAGCGGTGAGCCGAGCATTTTTCTGCAGGACGTGCCCGGGGTGCTCGACCCCGACCGCACCGTCCTGCTCCAGGCCGGCGAACTGTTCGGTGAAATCGCCGCGATTGGCCGCACGCCCCGCACCACGACGGTCGTGGCGGCGCGCGAGGCGCAGCTGCTGGAAATCCGCTGGCAGGGCCTGCGCGAGATCCGCACTTACGCGCCGGAATGGAAGACAGAGATCGATCGCCGTTACCGCGAGCGCAGCCTCCTGCGCCACCTGGCGGAAACCCCCCTGTTGTGGAATCTGCCCGAACCAACCTTGCAGTTGATCGCCGACGCGACCAAGTTTGAGACCTTCGGAGAATTCGACTGGCACAGCGCCTACCACCGCGCGCACAAGGCCGGCGAGCGCGAGCGGCTGGAGCAGGAACCGGTGATTGCGCGCGAAGGGGATTACCCCAACGGCCTGCTCCTTGTGCGCAGCGGATTTGCCCGCGTGAGCAGTCGCTATAATCACGGGGAGCGCACCGACAGCTACCTGGGCAAGGGCCAGGCTTTCGGGTTGCGCGAGATCGTCACCGGCTGGCGGGGACAGCACGTGCCGTTGCGCAACAGCCTCCGGGCTCTCGGCTATGTGGATCTGCTTTTCATCCCCACCGCCGTGCTGGAGGAGCACGTCCTGCCCGGACTGACCCCGGAACAGCTGGCCTCGCTCACGCTGGCCCCGGAACCGGCGCCGGCCGTGGCGGCCATGCACGAGCACGGCGGGGACAGTTTCCTCGAGTTCATCGTGGCCCAGCGTTTCATCAACGGCCGCGCGACCATGTTGATCGACTTGGATCGCTGCACGCGCTGCGATGATTGTGTCCGGGCATGTGCCGCCACCCACGACAACAACCCCCGCTTCATCCGCCAGGGACCCGAGGCCGGCGGCGTGATGGTGGCCAGCGCCTGCATGCATTGTGTCGATCCGGTCTGCATGATCGGCTGCCCGACCGGCGCCATTTACCGGGAGAGTGCCGATGGGCAGGTGGGCATCAACCCCGACACCTGCATCGGTTGCAGCATTTGCGCCCAAAGCTGTCCCTATGGCACCATCCAGATGGTCGCGCTGCGCGATGACGAGGGTCTGCCCATCGTGACGGAGGAAACCGGCGCGCCCGTGCGCCGCGCCACCAAGTGTGACCTGTGCATCGACCAGCCGGGCGGCCCGGCCTGCGTGAGCGCCTGTCCGCACGACGCCCTGCTCCGGGCCGACATGCGGCAGGTGGACGCCCTGACGGCATGGTTGCAAAGATGAAATCATTTCTCACGCGCCGCCTGAGCCTGTCCCTGACCACCGTGGCCCTGGCCGGCGGGCTGGCGGTGGCCTGGCAACTCGGCCGGATCGCCCTGCGGCCGGTGGCAATGTATTCCGGCTGGCTGCTCCTGGTCCTGCTGCTGGGGCTGACTTTTTTCAACGCCCGGAAGAAACTGCCGTTTATCCCGCTGCTCAGCGCGAGCCGCTGGCTGCAGGCCCACATCTACCTGGGCTGGCTCGCCTGCTTCGTTTTTTTGCTGCACATCGGCGCCCGGCTGCCGGATGGGCCGGTTGAATTTCCGCTGGCCCTCATCTTTTTTTTCGTGGCCGAAAGCGGCGTGTTCGGCCTCTGGCTGAGCCGCTGGCTGCCGCCGCGCCTCACGCGCTCGGGCGAGAGCCTGGTCTACGAGCGGATTCCCCTTTTGCGTCACCGGATGGTGACGGAGGTAAAGGAGATTGTGCGCCAGGCGGAGGCCGAGACGCAATCCACCACCCTGGCCGATTTCTACGTGCGGGTGCTCGCCGGTTACTTCGCGCATGTGCCGGCGTTGCTGGCGCCACTGGCGGGCGGCGATGCCGGGCACCACCGGGTCAATCTTGAGCTCGCGGCCTTGCGCCGCTTCCTGAACAGCCGCGAAATCGCCATCGCCGACCAGCTCGCGGAATTGATCGAGGCGAAGCGCAATCTGGACAGCCAGCTGGCCGGCCAGCGCCTGCTCAAGCTCTGGCTTTTTGTGCACATCCCGCTGACGTTCGCCCTGCTCGTGTTCACGGCCGCCCACATCTGGCTGGTCCTCCAATATTCTCACCGGTAGCCCTCCTCCTCCGCCCCATGCGCCGCCTGCTGCAGAGCATCATCTACAACCGCAAGCTTTACGACCGGCCGCAGGACGAATGGATCTGTGGTCGCGCGGCGGAGGGCTGTCCCTGTGTGTTCGGCCCCGGCGCCAAGGGCGAGTGCCGCGCCACCAGCCAGTGCCTGCCGGCAAAAAAAGGCGACCGGTGGGTCTGCACACGGGCGATCTCCCTCGGCGCCGCTTGCGAGCCGGGGCCGCTGCCCGACGGATCCTGCGGCTGTCCGGTGCCGCCCTGCTGGCCGCAACGCAGTTTGCGCGCCCAGCGCGGCCGGCTGACCTGGCTGACGACCTGTTTTGCCCTCGGTCTGGTCGTGCTGGCCTTGTGGGGGCGGAACCGCGTCCAATGGTCCAACCCCGGCCCGCTGACCCCCCAGCACGCCATGTCGGCCCAACGCTGCGCCGACTGCCATCTTGAGTCGGGGGCGTTTGCGTTCACAGCCGCGGCCCAGGCCGAACGGCAGCTGGCGCACGACCAACTTTGCCTCAAGTGCCATGATCTTGGCCCGCAGGGCAATTCGCCGCACGGTGCGACCGGCGCCCAGCTCGCGGCCCTCGTGCACGAAACGAAAACCGGCTCCGACACCCGCCCGCTGGCGCTGGCCGCGGTGCACATGCTGCTGCCCGGCGGTCCGACCGACCTGGCTTGCGCTTCCTGCCACCAGGAGCACCACGGCCGCGATATTGATCTCAAGCGCCTGAGCGACCAGCAGTGCCAGATCTGCCACCAGGCGCAGTTTGCCAGTTTTGCTTCGGGGCATCCGGAGTTCACGAACTATCCCTATGCGCGCCGGACCCGGCTGCAGTTCGACCACGTCTCCCACTGGCAGAAACATTTCTCCGATCCGCGCGGCGCGGAGGCCGCGCCGGCCTCCTGCGCCACCTGCCACGAACCCGTCGTAGACGGACGCCAGATGCTCGTCCGCAATTTTGAGCAGACCTGCGCCAAATGCCACGCCGGGCAGATTGAAGGCGAGGGCCGGGCGGGCGCCAAAGGCCTCGTGTTCCTCCGCCTGCCCGGGTTCGATGTCGCGGCCCTCGCGGCCGCCGGCACGGCGACCGGCGAATGGCCCGCCTACAGCGAGGGCGGACTCACCCCGTTCATGCGCTGGATGCTGGAGGGCGATGCGGCTGCGCGCGCCGCCCTGCGGGACCTCGGGCCGGCGAACCTCGCCGATCTCTCAGCCGCGACCCCGGCGCAAAAGGCCGCGGCGGGCCGGCTTTTATGGTGCGTGAAAAGCCTGCTCGCCGATCTGGCGACCCAGGGGCAGCAGGCGATTCTCCGCCGCCTCGGTCCGCCCGCAGCAGGGCAGACCCTGTCAGCCCGGCGCACCGGCCAGTTTTCCGCCGACGGCCTGCTCGCCGCCCAGCAGGCCTGGCTGCCCAACCTGCTGGTCGAAGTCGCCGCTTTTCGCCGCGGCGAAAAACCGGGGCGTCCGCCGGCCGGGAACATACGCGATGTCAGCCCCGGCCCGGCCGCTCCGCCCACCGCCAAGTCGCCGGCGTCCGACGATCTGCTCGCCGAAAGCACAGCCGAACCAGGGCCGGCGGCTGCGCCGGTCTTGCGCCCGCCCGCCACCCTGGAGCTCGATGACGCCGAGGCGCGGGTGGCCGAGGGCGGGTGGTATCGGCGGGACGAAAACTACACGCTTTATTACCGGCCCGGAGGCCACGCGGATTCGTTCCTCACCGCCTGGCTCGATGCCACGGCCAATGATGCGTCGCCGGCGGCGCAGGCGATTTTCACCCAGCTCGCCGCGGACCATGCGCCGGGGGTTTGCATGAAGTGCCACACGGTCGACCGGATCGGGAACACCACCACCGTCAACTGGCTGCCCGCCCGCCCGCAGCCGGACCGGCGCGAGTTCACCACATTCAAGCACGCCGCGCATTTCAGCCTGATGGGAGAACAGGGTTGCAGCATCTGCCATGTGCTCGACAACCACGCCGACTACGCCGGTGCCTTTGGGGCCAACCGGGATCCGGCGGTCTTCCACAGCAGTTTCGCCCCGCTCTCCAAGAACACCTGCGCCACCTGCCACCAGCCGACAATGGCCGGCGACAGCTGCCAGCAGTGTCACAATTATCACACCGGTGATTTGAAAATGTTGCGGATGCGCCCGACGGGACTGCGCGCCGACGCTGGTCCGGCGACTACGCCCGGCGAGTCCATGGAAGCGCAGCTCTTTGGCCTCGTGGCGAAGAACACCCGCCCCTAGCAGTTCAGCTTTGGGGCGCGTGCCGTTTTTCCAGCACGGCGATGGCTTCGGCGAGCGACATCTTCTTCACGCGCAGCAGCACGATCAAGTGGTAGAGCAGGTCGGCGGCCTCGCCGGCGAACTCCTTGTTGTTCGGGCGCAGGGCGGCTAGCGCCGTCTCGACGCCTTCCTCGCCGACCTTCTGCGCCACGCGGGCCACCCCCTCCTTGGCGAGCCGCACGGTGTAACTTTTTTTGTCTCCGTTTTTCAGCCGGACAGACACGACCTGCTCGAGGTGCGCAAGAAAACCGACGCCGGTGGCGCCGTCATTGCCGAAACAGCTCGGTGTGCCGCGATGGCAGGTCGGGCCGTCAGGCCGCGCGGTGACGAGCAGCGTATCATTGTCGCAATCCACGGTGATGCTAACCAGGTGCAGGAAGTTCCTGGACGTTTCGCCCTTGGTCCAGAGCCGCTGCTTGCTGCGGCTGAAGAAGGTGACGCGCTTGGTGCGCATGGTTTTTTTCAAGGCCGCGGCGTTCATGTAGCCGAGCATGAGCACCTGCAGCGTGGCGGCGTCCTGCACGATGGCCGGCACGAGGCCGGAGTTTTTCTTCCAGGCAATTTTGGGTAATTTCATGGGCGGATGGAGATGCCGTCGGCGATGAGTTGTTTTTTGAGAGCGGGAATTTTGATGGTGTCCTTGTGAAAAACCGAAGCGGCCAGCGCGCCGTCCACGCCGGCTTCGCGGAACACATCGCGGAAGTGTTCGGGCGCGCCGGCGCCGCCCGAGGCCACCAGTGGAATGGTCAGCAGGGCACGCACCAGCTTGAGCTGGGCGAGATCGTAGCCCTGGCGCATGCCGTCTTGATTCATGCAATTCAGGACCACCTCGCCGGCGCCTAGCTTTTGTGCCTCGCGCGCCCAGTCGATGGTCCGCCAGCGGGTGGCGCGGGTCTTGTCCGGGTCGCCGGTGTATTGCTTCACCAGGTAGCCGCCGGCTTCCTGGCGGCTGTCGATGCCGACCACGATGCACTGCGAGCCAAACTCGGTGGCCAGCTCGGTGATGAGCGCGGGATTTTCCAACGCGGGTGAGTTGATCGAAATCTTGTCGGCGCCCGCGTGCAGGATGCGGCGCGCCTCCCCGAGCGAGCGGATGCCACCGGCCACGCAGAAGGGGATGTCGAGCACCCGGGCGACCCGCGTCACCCAGTCGGTCGAGACCGTGCGGCCGTCACTGCTGGCGGTGATGTCGTAGAACACCAGCTCGTCGGCGCCTGCGTCGCGGTAGCGTTGGGCCAGCGCAATGATGTCGCCCACGACCTCGTGGTCGCGGAACTGCGTGCCCTTGACGACCTGGCCGTCGCGGACGTCGAGGCAGGGGATAATGCGGCGGGCTAGCATGCGAGGGCCTCCTGCAGGGTGAATTTTTTCTCGTAGAGGGCGCGGCCGACAATGACACCGGCCACGCCGGCGGCCCGCAACGGGGGCAGGTCGGCCAGCGAAGCCACGCCGCCCGAGGCCTGGATCTGCAATCCGGGGAACTTTTTCACGAGCTGCGCATAGAGAGCGGTGTTCGGGCCGGTCAGTTTGCCGTCGCGGCTGATGTCGGTGCAGAGGATGTGGATCAACCCGGCGGTCAGGTAGCCGTTGAGGAAGTCATCCAGCGCGATGCCCGTGCTTTCCTGCCAGCCGGCGGCGGCAACGCGCGGCGTGCCGAATTCGTCAAGCCGCACATCAGGCGCGAGGATAATGCGCTCCGCGCCGAATTTTTTCAGCCAGCCACGGACCAGCTCCGGTTGTTTCACCGCGCGGCTGCCGATGATCACGCGCTGCGCGCCCGCGGCGAGCAAAGCCATGATCTGCGCCTCGTCACGAATGCCGCCGCCGGTCTGCACCTTGAGCCCGCTTTCGCGGGCGAGTTTTTCCACGAGCGCGGTCTGGCGCCTGGCGGGATCCTTGGCGCCGTCGAGGTCCACGACATGCAGCCACGCGGCGCCAGCCGCGGCAAACTGCCTCGCCACGGCGAGCGGATCGTCGCCGTAGGATTTCTCCTGGTCAAACTTCCCTTCGGTGAGGCGTACGATGCGTCCGCCGCGCAAGTCGATGGCGGGGTAGATTATCATGCGCAGTAGGACGGATTAATCCGAAGACCAGACCGTGTTGGTGAGCGCTTCATGCGCGGCCCTCCACGAAGTTCTGGAGCAGGCGGGCGCCGGCTGCTCCGGAGCGCTCCGGGTGAAACTGGACGCCGGAAAAATTGCCACGCTGCACCATGGCGGCAAAAGGCGTGCCGTGGTCGCAGCTGGCGAGCGTGAACGGGTTCACGGGGCCGGCGTAGCTGTGCACAAAGTAGAAACGCGCGTCCAGGGCGATGCCGTCCAGCAACGCGACGGTTTTGCCCGTCAGGATGTTGTTCCAGCCCATGTGCGGCACCTGGATGCCGGGAGAATCGGGCAGCAGAGCCACGCGGCCGGGAATCAATCCGAGTGTTTCGGTCGGGCCTTCCTCTGAAGACTCGAAGAAAAGCTGCATGCCGAGGCAGATCCCGAGCACGGGCTGGGTCAGGCCGCGGACGCAGTCAACGAGTCCCTTGGCGTGCAGCCGTTTCATTCCCTCAACGGCGGAACCGACGCCGGGGAGGATCACGCGCTCGGCGGCGCGGATGACCGCGGGATCCGCCGTGAGTTCGCTGCGCACGCCAAGCCGCTCCAGGGCGAAACGCACCGAGGAGATGTTGGCGCCGCCGCTGTCCACAATCGCCAGCATCAGAGCACTCCCTTGGTGCTGGGAATTTCACTGCCCGCGCCGCGCGCGATGGCGGGGCGCAGTGCGCGACCGAAGCCCTTGAAGAGCGTCTCGACCATGTGGTGCGTGTTCTCGCCCTTGACGCTCATTTGCAGCGTCGCGGCGAGCGCGTCGCTCAGTGAACGGAAGAAATGGGGCACGAGCTCGGTTGGCAGCTCGCCGACAATGTCGCGCGAGAACTTGCCCTCGAAGACGAAGTAGGCCCGGCCGCTAAGGTCGAGCGCTACCTGCGCCTGCGCCTCATCCATCGGCAGCACGAAGCCGTAGCGGCCGATGCCGCGCTTGTCGCCGATGGCTTGCTTGAGCGCGGTGCCGAGGGCGAGGCCCACGTCCTCGACCGTGTGGTGCTCGTCGATCTCAAGGTCGCCCTCGCACTTGATGGTGAGGCCGATGCCGGCGTTCTTCGCGATCTGCTCCAGCATATGGTCGAAAAAGCCGATGCCGGTAGCCAGTTGCGCCGGCGCAGCCTGGTCCAGGTCCACCGCGACGGTAATTTTGGTCTCCTTGGTGTTGCGCACGACGGTCGCACGTCGTGGCGCATCAATGAGCAAGCGGGCGATTTCCGCCCAACCCAAGGTCTTCCGATCGTAGCGGAGCCCGCGCACGCCGAGATTCTGCGCCAGTTGCACATCGGTCTCGCGGTCGCCGATGACGGCGGACCATTCGCGCGACCAGTCGGTGGCCTTCACGTAGTCGGCGAGCAAGCCCGTCTTGGGCTTGCGACAGTCGCATCCGTCGGCGGCGGTATGCGGACACACCCGCACGGCCTCGAACGCGATGCCCTGCGAGGCGAGAATGTCGAGCAGCAGTTTTTGCAGCGGCTTGAATTCCTCTTCGCGAAAACTCGGCGTGCCTAGACCGTCCTGGTTGGTGACCATGACAAAAGTCCAGCCCGCGTCGCGCAGGCGGAGCAACGCGGGAATGGCGTCGGGCTCGAGCGCGAACTTGTCAAGGCGGTCGATTTGCTTGTCAAACGGCTCGGTGATGAGCGTGCCGTCGCGATCGATGAACAGGATTTTTTTAGACACGGGACAAGACCTCCAGGGTGGCGTTGTTTTCCTCGGCGGTGCCGACGGTGATGCGAATGCAATTGGAAACATCCTTACTGCGGTCACGCCAGATGACGCCCACGGTCCGGCCGGCGGCCATCGCGCGGGCAGCGTCAGCGACCTCGACGAGCAGGTAATTGGTGTCACTCGGCCAAACACGCCTGACCGTGGGCAGCTTGGTGAGCGCTGCGGCCAGGCGGGCACGCTCAGTCACCAGAGTGGCAACCGAAGCGCGCGCGGCAGCCAGTCCGGCGGGCGTGAGTGCGGAGAGTGCGGCCTGCAGCACGGGCACGGGCACCGGGTAGGGAGCAATGACCTTTTGCAGCACCGCGATCACGGCCGGATCGGCGATGGTCGTGCCGACACGTACCCCAGCGAGGCCATAGGCCTTGGAGAGCGTGCGCAGCACGATCAGGTTGGGATTTGACGCAACCTCGGCCGCGAGGCTCGGCTGGCCAGAGAAATCCACATAGGCTTCGTCGACCGCCACAACCGCGTGGCCAGCAAGCGAGCGGACGAGCGACAGCACTGCAGCCCGGTCGAGCAGGCTGCCGGTCGGATTGTTCGGCGAGCAGAGGAAAACGAGTTTCACTTCCGGCGTCATGGCCTGGAGCACGGCGTCGACATCGAGCGCGAAGTTCCGCTCGCGAACCAGCGGCACCATGACGGTGCGCGCGTCCTGGATGCCGGCGGCGACGGCATACATCCCGTAAGTCGGCGGCGTGATGAGAATAGCGTCCTGTCCGGCGCGGCAGAAGGTGCGCAACAGGAGGTCGATGCCTTCGTCCGAACCGCGTGTTACCAGCACTTGCGCGGGCGCGACGCCGTAGAGCGCGGAAAGTTGCGCGACGAGCGCAACCGGCTGCGGCTCGGGGTAGCGGTTGAACAAGGGCTGGCGCACCGATGGCGTCTCGGGATTCTCGTTGGCGTCAAGCCACACGCGGCCGCCCTTGGACTCCTTGCGCGCGGAGCTATAAGCGGTGAGTGCCAGGATGTCGGGGCGAACCAGCTTGAGGACGGAATCGGCGGCGTTCATCGGGAAATGTTCTCCAAGCGAATACGCACAGCGCGCTGGTGCGCGGCCAGCCCCTCGGCTAGGGCGAGGCGTTCGACCACCGGGCCGAGTTTTTGCAAGCCGACGCGGCTGGCGGTCTGCACGGTCATAGAACGCTGAAAATCAGCGAGCCCGAGTCCACTGCAGGCACGAGCCCAGCCGTAGGTCGGCAAAACGTGATTGGTGCCACTGGCGTAATCGCCGAGCGACTCGGGCGTCAGGTCGCCGAGAAAAACCGAGCCAGCCGTGCTGATGCCGGCGAGCATTTCGCGCGGCCGGGCGACTTGCAGGATGAGGTGCTCGGGGGCGTAGCGATTGGCGATCTCGACCGCCTCAGCGCGGTTCGCCGCGAGAAAAACCCGGCTGCGCGACAGTGCGCGGCGGGCAATGGCCGAGCGAGGCAGCCCGGCGAGCTGCTTTTCCAGCTGCACGAGGACGCGGCGGGCGAAATTTTTCGAGAACGCGACCAGCACCACTTGCGAGTCCGCGCCATGCTCCGCTTGGGAAAGCAGGTCGGCGGCAACGAACGTGGGATTGGCGCGATTATCTGCGATGACCAGCACCTCGGACGGACCGGCCGGCAGGTCGAAAGCTGCGCCGCCCGCGTCGCGGGAGACCTGCAACTTGGCTTCTGTGACGAACGCATTGCCGGGGCCGAAGAGCTTGTCGCATTTCGGCACACTGGCCGTGCCGCAGGCCATGGCTGCGATGGCCTGCGCGCCGCCGATTTTATAGATTTCGGTGATGCCGCAGAGTTTGGCCGCACAGAGAATCCACGGGTTGATGCCGCCGGTTCGGTCCGGCGGAGTGCAGAGCACGCGAACGGGGTTGCCCGCAAGCTGTGACGGCACGCCGAGCATCAGTGCCGTGGAAGGCAGCGGCGCGCTGCCACCCGGAACGTAAAGGCCGACCCGGCCGATGGGCCGCGTGGTTTTCTCACAGACGATGCCCGGTGAGGTCTCGACGCGCAGACCGACAGGGCGTTGGGCGGCGTGGAAGGTGCGAATGTTGCGATAGGCGGTGCGGAGCGCGGCCTTGTCGGCCCGCGACAGTTTGGCCCCGGCCGCGGCCAGCTCGGCCGGTGTTACACGCAACGAACGCAAGGCGACCTCGTCGAACTTTTTGGTCAGACGGCGCAACGCAGCATCGCCCTCATGACGGACGGCGGCGATGATCGTCCGCACGGCCGCGGCAACTCGCGGCTGTGCCGACTGGGCCGGGCGGCGGAGCGCGGCGGCCCGGGCGGGCGCGGAGAGTTTTTTCCAGACCAGGAGCTTCATGGTGGTCAGAGCATCATTTTCTCGATGGGCAGCACGAGGATGCTGCTGGCACCGGCTTTCTTAAGCGACTCCATGGTTTCCCAGAAGACCGCCTCCGAGCAGACCGCGTGGAGCGCGACGCGGGTGTCGTCCCCGGCGAGTGGCAGGATAGTGGGGTTTTCCGAGCCCGGCAGGAGCTTCTTGATTTCCGCCAGGGACGCCTTGGGGGCGTGGAGCATGATGTATTTGGCCTCGGCGGCGCGTTGCACGCCATCGATGCGGCGGAGCAGGATCTCCAGCGCGTGGATTTTTTCCGCGGAGAACTCGCGGGTGTTGCGGATGAGCACGGCGGTGCTCTTGAACACGGTCTCGACGGCGCGGAGCTTGTTGGCCTCGAGGGTGGAACCGGTGGCGACGAGGTCGCAGATGGCATCGGCCAGGCCGAGACGCGGGGCGATCTCGACCGAACCGCTGAGATAGACGACCTCAGCGGAGATTTTTTGCTCGGCAAGAAAGCGTTTTGTCAATTGCGGATAGGAGGTGGCGATGCGCAGGCCCTGCAGGTCGCGCAGCCCGGTGTAGGCGCGCTCCTCGGGCAGGGCGAGGGCGAGGCGGCAGCCGCCGAATTCCAGCGGACGTTCGACGAGATAGCCACCGACGTTGCCGCTGGTGCGGCGCTCGAGCGCGGCTTCCTCGAGGACGTTGGTGCCGACCAGCCCGAGGTCGCACACGCCGTCCATGACGAGCTGGGGAATGTCGTCATCGCGGACGAAGAGGACATCCACCGGGAAATTATCGGCGTGGAGCAGGAGGCGCTCCTTGGGCATTTTCACGCGGATGCCGCAACGCGCGAGCAGGTCGAGCGAGTCGGCGGAGAGCCGGCCGCTCTTTTGCAGGGCGAGGCGAAGGCGGTCTTTGGCGGGAGTGGTGGAGGGCATGGCGGAAGTGAGGTTGAAATAAAGGGAAGGGTGGATCGTTCACGCGCGGGAACGGGGTCAAAGGAAAACCCCGGCGGATGCACCTGCCGGGGTTTTGGAAATGGGATCCATCAGCCACGGGCAAGGCGCTTCCGGCCTTCCCGTGCGGGGGGAAGGCTAGTTCACGTGGTGGTGGTGATGATTGGGAACCATGGGATCGAGGGGCGTTTTGATGGCGGCGGCCGGGCGGCGGTGCAAGTATTTTCCTCTGGTGGCTTGCCGCAGCCTGCGCAACTTGATGTGTCATAAGCGACAAGCATGGGACAGCAGGATTACCGGCCGGGCGGGAAAGTCATCGGGGCCGCCATCATGGCGGTGGTGGCGAGCTATGTGTATTTCCTGATTTTCGCGCAGTTGGGTTTTCTAAACACCCTGCAGGCGGCGACGGGTGCGACTGGTGGCACAGTCAAGCCGGTCCTGGGCTTGATGGGTCTCGCCGGCATGACCGGCAGCGTGGCGGCGGCGTGGATGTTTTCAGTGCAACGCAGCCGGCGTGTTCTCACGGCGGGCTTTGCCCTTTGCGCGGCGGCGGCCGGGCTGTCGGTGGCCGCGACGGCCATGGCGGTGTTTTATCTGGCGGCGCTCTTCGTCGGGCTGGGCACGGGCCTGACGACCGTGACGCTGGCCAGCATGCTGCGCCGCGCCGTGGGCGACCAGCGACTGGGCGTGATCATCGGACTGGGCACCGGGCTGGCCTATGGCTTCTGCAACCTGCCCGTGGTTTTCGAGGCCGCGGCGAACACCCAGGCGCTGCTCGCTTTTTCTGCCGCGTTGGCGGGCCTGACCAGCGGCCTGATGCTCGCCCCGAAGGCGACAGCCGAAAAGCCGCAGGACTTTGATTACTCCAGACCGGGGGTGACAATATGGGTGCTGATATTTCTGACGCTCGTCTGCCTGGACTCAGCGGCATTCTACATCATCCAGCACACGCCGCGGCTGAAGGAGGAAACCTGGAGCAGCACCGGGCAACTGGCGCTGAATGCCGGCACGCACCTGGTCGCCGCATTGCTGGCGGGCTGGGTACTCGACCGGCACTGGGCGGGCAAGACCGTGTTCGCCGGCACGGTCGCACTGCTGATGGGGTGCTGGCTGATAAATGCCGGCAGCCGCACCCTGGCCGCGGGCGCGTTGTTTTATTCGGCCGGAGTGTCGGTTTACTCCGTGGCCCTGGTCTTTTATCCTGCACGCAGCCAGCGGCCCTGGCTGGCTGCGCTGGTCTATGCGGTGGCCGGGTGGGGCGGATCAGCGATGGGCATCGGGTTCGCCGAGAACCAGCACGAATTGCCGCGCGGCCCGACCCTCGTCGCCGGCGCGGTCATCGGCCTCGGTTTATTGGCCAGGCAGGCGGTCCGGCGACGCAGTCTTGTATTCGACGGCGTCTAAGCCGACACTCGGCGCCAAATGACAGGGCCGCCCCGCGCTTGCGCGAGGGACGGCCCTGGTTGTTTGCTGGATTACTTCAGTGCGTAGCGGGTGGGCTGGTCGAATTCATCGACAATCTTCACCGGCAACACGACCTTGCGAGCAACGGGCAGGCCGTCCACCAGCGCAGGGGAGAATTTCCACTGCGCGATGGCGGCCGTGACCGCAGTCACCAGTTCGGCGTCGGCGCCGGGCGTGCTCGGGGCGATTTGCACCGGCGTGCCCGTCGGATCGACGACGAACTCGAGCGTTACCTGCTGCCCGGCGTATTGGGAACTGATCTTGGGCATGATGACCGAGATCGGCACCGGAATATCCGTGCGGCCGTGGTAGGACTCGACGTAGGCCTTCTCGGGCGACATCGCCAGCAGGGCGAGGGGCGTCACGAGCAGACCGAGGCTGAGGACGAGTTTGGACTTTGTGTTCATGTTCATAAACTCCGCTGTAAGGCGGAGGTTGGTTTTCTGTTCAGAACAAGGCGCCGCCACCGGCCGAAATGACCGCAGGCGAACGCCCCGTTTTACCGCCGCGGCACCGCAGAACGGTGTCGTGACGGCAAAAGTCGGGTTTTGGGGCCCGGGGCCCGGCCGGGCGCGCTCGTCCGCGCACCCAGCCGGTTGTCCATCGGGGACACTTGGTCCAGGTTCATCCCGGCGGCCTCGCGCCGGAATCAACCAAGGTCAAAGAACTCATTGGGGGAGTCTTTGAAAGCAATAGTCTTTCGACTGCCCCTACTATAGCACGGCTGATGCCATCCGGCATGAAGCAATCAGGTTACATTTAGCGAACGAAGGGATATGAATACTGGGCGCACGGGGTATTAGCAGTGTCATAAAGCCTTGAACGATTGGGCGGAGCCCGTGTCGTAGGCGCATGCGATATTTTGCGAAAACCCTTCTGCCCTTGGCTATACTGCTGGCCGGGCTGCCTTTGCAGGCGGTCCCGCCCCGGGCCGAGACCCTGGCGGAAAAAACCCTGAAGGAAATCGTGGCGCGTGAACGTGACATCCTCAGCCGGGCCGACAAGGAGGGCGACCAGCTCGACGAGGCGCGGCTGCGCGGCGAGCTGCAGAACGTGATCAACAGCTATGACGTGCTCCTCCAGAAGAACCCGGAGTTTGCCGCGGGCTACGTCGCCTACGGCCTGCTGCTCGGCAAGGTCGGCATGAACCGCGAAGCGGCGGCGATCCTGCTCAAGGCCAACAAACTCGACCCGGAAATTCCGCTGGTGAAGAACGAGGTTGCGCGGCACCTCGCCGAGGATGGCAAGCTGGTCGAGGCGCTGCCGTGGCTGATGGCGGCCATCGACCTCGCGCCCAAGGAGCCGCTCTACCATTACCATCTGGGCAAACTGCTGACCGAGGGGCGCGACGATTTCATCCGCACCGGCCAGTTCACCCGGCCCGCCTTGGACAAGGCGATGCTCGACGCCTTCCGGCGCGCGGCCGAGCTGGCGCCCGACAGCCTGCCCTACGCCTACCGCCACGCCGAGGCCTATTACGATCTCGAAACCCCGCAGTGGGACGAGGCGCTCAAAGCGTGGGGGGCGCTGGAAGAGCGCGCCAAGCCCGGCATCGAGCAGGAAACCATCCGCCTGCAGGCGGCGAATGTACTGCTGAAGCTCGGGCAGGCCGACCACGCCCGTTTGCTGCTGGCCAACGTCACGCAGGACGCGCTGCAGAAGCAGAAGCAAACTTTGCTCGACCAGCTTGCCCAAGCCAGTGCAAAGTGACCCGTCATGGGCCTGTTTAATCGTCTGGAGCGCGCTCTCGGCCGCTACGCCATCCCCAATCTCTCGCTGTATCTGATCGGCGGGCAGGTGATTTTTTTCAGCCTCGCCCTGCTCGCGCAATTCGACGTGCGGCGGATCATGCTCGTGCCGGCCCTGGTTCTGCAGGGGGAGGTCTGGCGCATGCTCACCTTCGCGCTCGTGCCGCCGACCGGCACGGCCCAGCAGATCAGCATGACCAGCGCCCTGTTCCTGGCCATCAGTTGGTATTTTTTCCATATGATCAGCCAGGCGCTGGAGAACTACTGGGGCGTTTTCCGGTTCAACCTTTTCTTCTTCATCGGCTGGCTTTTGACCGTCGCCGTTTCTTTCCTCACCCCGGACCAGGCCACAGGCTACGCTTTTTTTGCCGTCTCGGTGTTCCTCGCCTTTGCCTTCCTGAATCCCGATTTCGAGCTCTATCTTTTTTTCATCCTGCCGGTGAAAATCAAGTGGTTCGCACTCGTGATGTGGATCGGCTTCGCCTTTGCCTTTGTCACCGGCGGCTGGGGCACCCGGCTCGCGGTGCTGGCGGCCACCGGCAATTTTCTGCTCTTTTTTGCCCGCGATATTGTGCAACTGGTCAGGACCGGCCGCCGGCACATGAAGCAGCAGGTCCGCCGGGCGGTGCTGCGGGAAATGGAAAACGAACCCCGGCACAAGTGCCATATCTGCGGCAAGACCGACCTCACGCACCCGCAGATGGACTTCCGTTACTGTTCCAAGTGCGCCGGCGAGGAGTGCTACTGCTCCGAACACCTCGGCGCGCACGAGCACACGACCACCGCCGGGGGGAAGTAGGCCATGCCGGCAAAACCACCCACGCTGGGCGAGTGGCTGCAACGCGCCGAAAAGAGCTACGCCCGCCACAAGGTCGCGCTTGGCCAGGTGGCAACCACCGCCCACGACGAGGCGCTGTATCTGCTGCTCCGCACGCTCGGACTGCCGCTCGACAGCAAGCCGGCCGTTTTGCGCCGCAAGCTGACCGCCGCCGAACAGACGCGCCTGAAGGGGATATTTCGCCGCCGGCTCGAGGAGCATGTGCCTGCGGCCTACCTGACCCGCGAGGCCTTCCTCGGCGAGCACCGGTTCTATGTGGACGAGCGTGTCATCATTCCGCGGTCGTATTTCGTCGAACTACTGCCGGAACAGATACCGCAATGGTTGCCGGCGAACCAGCCGGTGAAACGCGCCGTGGATGTCTGCACCGGCTCCGGCTGCCTCGCCGTCCTGCTCGCGCATCAGTTTCCCGTCGCCCGGGTTGACGCCATTGAGCTTTCGCCGGACGCGCTGGCCGTCGCCCGGTTCAACGTTGCGGCGCACGGCCTCACGAAACGCGTGAAGCTGTTCCACTCGGATGTCTTCGACGCCGTGCCCCGCGCCCGATACGACCTGATCGTCAGCAATCCGCCCTATGTGCCGACGCGCGAGCTGCACGGGTTGCCCGCCGAGTTCAAGCAAGAGCCGTCGATGGCACTCGACGGCGGCCGGGACGGTCTCGACGTCATCCGCAAGCTGCTGCGCCAGGCGCGCGACCGGCTGCAGCGGCACGGCATCGTCGTGCTCGAGGTGGGCGGCCTGCGCCCGGCGATGGACCGGGCTTTCCGGGAACTTGAGCCGCACTGGCTGCACACCGAGGACGGCGAGGACTGCGTGTGCGTGGTGCAGGCGGCGCGGCTGATGAAATGGCGCGGTTAGCCCCGGCGGGCTAATCGGCATTGCCACGGGCGGGAGTGACGCTTGCATGGGGCGCACCCATGGAGGCCCACTATCTGGAATTCCTGAGCATGCTGGTGCGATGGCTGCACATCATCGCCGGCGTCGCTTGGATCGGCTCGTCGTTCTACTTCATCTGGCTCGACAACAGCCTCGATGCGCCGCCGCCCGGCTCCGATGCCGCCAAGAAAGGCGTGGGCGGCGAACTCTGGGCCGTCCACGGCGGCGGATTCTATAATCCGCAGAAATATCTCGTCGCACCCGCCACGCTGCCGGAAAAACTGCACTGGTTCAAATGGGAGGCCTACACCACGTGGCTCTCGGGCACCGCCCTGCTCGTGCTGGTTTATTGGATGAAGGCGGCGGTGATGATGATGGATCCCAACATCGCCAGCCTGACCCCGTGGCAGGCGGTCGCCATCGGCGCGGGCAGCATGGTCGGCTCGTGGGTGGTCTACGATTTGCTCTGCCGCTCGCCGCTCGGCAAATACGACGGGCTGCTGGGCGCGGTGGTCTTCGGCCTGATCACGCTGCTGGCCTGGGGGCTGGCGCGCACACTCGGCGGCCGCGCCATGTTCATCCACGTCGGCACCGCCATCGGCACGATCATGGCGGCGAACGTGGCGATGGTCATCATTCCCGGCCAAAAGCGGATGGTGGCGGCCATGCGTGCGGGGCAGGCGCCCAATCCGCTCGACGGGAATCGCGCCAAGCAGCGCAGCGTGCACAACAATTATTTCACGCTCCCGGTGCTGTTCATCATGATCAGCAACCACTACGCCTCCACCTATACGCATCCCTACAACTGGGCGGTGCTGATGCTCATGGCGGCGGCAGGCGTGGTCATCCGGCATTTCTTCAACCGCAAGCACCGGGGCGACTGCGCGTGGTCCTATCCCGCGTTCGGCGCCGTCCTGCTCGGCGTGGTTGCCTGGTGGACGCAGCCGCACATCGTGCCGCTGCCGCCGGTGGAGGGCGCGGTGACGTTCAACCGCGTGCGCGCCATCGTCGGCTTGCGCTGCGTCATGTGCCATTCCCCCCAACCGACGTTTCCCGGCTACACCCAGCCGCAGGCCGGGGTGCTGCTGCACACGCCGCAGGACATCGTGCAGAATGCACAGCGGATGTATCAGCAGGTGGCGGTCACGCGCATCATGCCGCTCGGCAACATCACGCAGATCACCGAGCAGGAACGGGCGGTCCTCGCCGCGTGGATCAAGGCCGGCGCCAAGATGGACTGAGCGCGCTGGCTGCGTTGCCCTGCCTAAGTATACTATTAGTTGACATCAGCGGGTGGGCACATTTGTCAACTAATAGTATACTTAGGCCTTGGGCGACCCGGAGCGGAAGCCGCAATATTAACGAAGCCGTGACGCGGTCGACCGGTCAGCCCGCGTGGGCGGCGGCGCTGATCTCATCGGACATCTCCTCGTTGGAGAAGACCGCCGACACGTCCTCACTCTCCTCGAGCGCGTCGTGCAGCTCCACCAGCATCCGGGCGGTAGCCAGCGTGGTGACCGACACCGTGTTGATCGGGATGTAGGCGATCTCGGCGCTGTCGGGCTTGAGCCCGGCTTTTTCCAGCGCGTGCGCGACCCGGTCGAAAGCGTGGATGTTGCAGCGCACTTCGTGGCCGTGCTCGGTGGTGATGACATCGTCCGCGCCCGCCTCGAGCGCGACCTCCATGAGCCGGTCCTCCGCCACCTTGTCCAGCGCGAGCAGGAACTGGCCGGCGTGGAGAAACTGGAACGCGACCGCGCCGTTCTGGGCCAGGTTGCCGCCGTGGTTGGAAAAAATGGAGCGGACCTCCTGCGCGGTGCGCTGCTTGTTGTCGGTGGTGGCCATCACCACGAAGGCCACGCCACTGGGGCCGTAGCCCTCGTAATGGAGTTCCTCGAAGATCACGCCCGGTAGCTCGCCGGTGCCCTTCTTGATGGCGCGGTCGACGTTGTCGGCGGGCATGTTGGCCTCGCGGGCCTTGAGCAGAAGGGTGCGAAGCCGGGCGTTGCCGCCGGGGTCGCCGCCGCCGGCCTTGGCGGCCATCGTAATGTCGCGCGAGAGACGCGAGAAGACCTTGCCCTTGCGCCCGTCGGTGACGGCCTTCAGGCGTTTGACTTTGGACCACTTGTTATGGCCGGCCATGGGGAGAGAGCTTTAAGCTGTAAGCACGGTAACCAAGGGAAAGGCGAAGCGATGAGCAGGAAGCTTGGATGGCAGGCAAGATCGCGAGGGCAGGGCTTGAGACTTTGCGCTTATCGCTTGCCGCTTTTCTTCGGTGTCACGTTCTTCATCGCGCCGGGCGCCGCACCGTTGTTGATGGGCAGGTCGGGCTCGGGCATCCGGTTGATGACCATCTGCTGGCCGATGGTGAACAGGCCGTTGATGGTCGAGTAGAGCGCGAGGCCGGAGGCGAAGTTGTAGCAGAAGAGCGTGAACATCCACGGCATGACCTTCATCATCGTGGCCTGGGCGTTGTCGGTGGTCGGCGTCGGCGTGAGCCGCATCTGGAAGATCATGGTCGCGCCCATGAGGAGCGGCATGATGTTGATCGGCAGGCCGAAGAGGTGCCCCACGGTGTCGGGCGCGGACAGGTCGGTCGCCCAGAGGAAAGGGGCGAAGCGCAGCTCGGACGTGCTTTGCAGCATGCTGAAGAAACCGATGAAGAACGGAATGGTGATCAGGACCGGGATGCAGCCGCCGACCGGGTTGACCTTGTTTTCCTTAAACAGCTTGAGGGTCTCGGTCTGGATCTTCTGCGGGTTGTCCTTGAACTTCTCGCGCATGGCCTGCAGGTGCGGCTGGAGCTTGGCCATGCGCTTGGCGGAGCGCGACGCGGCGAGCGTGAACGGCAGGAAGACGGTCTTGAGCAGCAGGGTGGTGAGGACGATGGCCCAGCCCCAGCTCGGCACGACCGAGTGCACCCACGTCATGATGGTCAGCAGCAGCGGCGCGAAGAAGCCGGAGAAGAAGATTTTATTGAAGAAGAAGGAGTCGAACTGCATGACCTTCTCCTCGCCGTGCTTGAACACGTCCGCGTTGCCGAGGCGTTTGTATTCCTTGGGGCCGGCGTAGAACATGGCGCCAAAGGTGGTGGCGGCGCCGGGCGCGAGCGGCTTGATCTCAAACTGCGCGTAGCTGGTGACGCCATAGGCCTTCTTGTCCTCGACCGGCGCGAGGGGAAGGAGCTTCACGCGCTCGACCCGCACGCCCGTGCCGGGCTGGTCCGGCGTGAGGATCATGGCGAAAAACTGGTTCTTCACCGACGCCCACACGACGGGGGCGGGGCGCTCAAGGAAGGGCGGGGGCGTGCCGTCCTTCATGCCCAGCATGGCGAGGAAGCCGCCGCCCTCGAGGTCGCTGCGGGCGATGAAGTGCGCGTCCTTGCCGTCGGAATAACCGGAATTCAGGTAGAGGCCGTAGTCGTTTTCGCTGAGCGGCGCAGCCGTGCCGAGATTGAACACGGCGCGCGGCAGCGGCAGGGCTTTGTCTGACAGGTTGCGGAAAGTGGTCTCGTGGCGGATTTGGTAGTCATCCTGCCCGGCCGCCTTGGCCAGCGAGTAGCGGCGGATGATTTCGAGATTGTCGGCGACGGCGCGGTAAACGATCTCAGTGGCCGTCTGCGAAACCACGGCGTAGGCCGTGTGGAGGTCGGCGCCGGGAAAGTCCGCGAGACTGAGCGCGGGCGCCGCCTGTCGGTCATTCAGCGTGTAGAGGCCGGGCCGGCCCTTGACCGCGAGGTGTTTCTTCAGGCCGACGGAGTCGATGGCGCCGCCGCGGTTGGTGAACTTCACCTCGATGAAATCGTTGGCGAGAGTGACATACTCGGCGGGTGAGTCGGCGGCCGGCTTGGCCGCCGTCATCGTGGTGTCGCCGGGTGAGCTGGCCGGGCCGGCAGCCGGGGCTTCGTTCTTGGCCAGCGGGCTGCCGCTGGTGGTCGTCGGGCTCGCCACCGGCCGGGTCGGGGGCGGCGGGGCCAGCCGGGCGCTGAAGTAGAAGCTCGCCATCGCTGCGATAAGCAGCAGCACACCGATGGTTGTGTTCTTTTTATCCATGAAGAATGAATTCAGCGGCCGGCGGTCAGTTTTCCACCAGGGTGGCGGGACGGATGCGGACGCAGGAAAATCTGCCCGGCGGAACGGGATCAACGCCGCCCGGGTGCCACGGCCCGCATTTCACCAGCCGGCGAAGCGTGAGGCCCAGGCCGACAAGCAGGCCGTGCTCGTGCAGCGCCTCGCGCGCATAGTGCGAGCAGGTGGGCGCGAAGCGGCAGCCGCAGGTTGGGTTCAACGCGGTCAGCGCCGGCGACACGGCCTGTTGGTAAACCCAGATGAGCCCGCTCGCGGCGCGGGCGGGAAGGGAAAAAGCCCACGATACTGTCATTCTGAGCGTAGCGAAGAATCCACGGGATGCCGTGTTCGAGGTAAATGGATCCTTCGCGTTGCTCAGGATGACACGTTGGCGGGTATCAGTCATTCTTTGCTAGGCGTCAGTTTGCGGCACGCTTCAGCGAAGCGTTGCTCCACATCGGGAAATTCCAGCCGGAGGAGGGCGGCGCGGGCGGTGAGCACGAGGTCGAGGCCGAAAGGCACGAGAGCTTGGTGTTTGCGGTAGATTTCGCGGAGGCGGCGCTTGGCGCGGTTGCGGTGGACGGCATCGCCGACGGCGGCCCGGGAGGCGACCACGCCCACGCGGGCGGGGGTGGCGGCGGACTCGGCGGGACGCGTCCGCCACGTCAGGAGGAAGGCCCCGCAATCGAGGCGGCGGCCCTGCTCGCGAACGGCGCGGAAATCGTCGTTGCGCCGCAGGCGTTGCCCGACGCGCAGGTTCATCTCAAACGACCGTGAGGCGCTTGCGGCCCTTGCGGCGGCGGTTGGCGAGGACCTTGCGGCCACCCCGGGTGGATTTGCGGGCGCGGAAGCCGATCTTGCGGGCGCGCTTTTTGCGGTGCGGGCGGAATGTAGGTTGCATGGTATGATGGGAAAAAGAGGGCCAAAGTCAGGGGAGCGGGCGGGGGGTGTCAAGCGAGAGGTTTCCGGCTAATCGGCCCCGCGGCAAGCCCCGGCCGCTTACATTCCCCCCCTGGATTTCCGCCGTGAACAACCTGCGCACAAATGGTTTTTGCGTTCGGGCACGGCCTTGGGCCGGGGCCTTGGCGGCGTTGGACGATGACGAACTGTAGTTGGTAAGGGCGCGTGCCCTCAAGCGCCCGGGCCGTTGAGGGCAACGGCCCTTCTACCGGGTTTCGTTCAAACGACCGTATTTCTTCAGGACCGCGCGCAGCTTGTCATGTGGCAGGCCGACGATGACGTGATCATCCCGACCGGTCATCGTCTCGCCGGCGACGAGCGCGTTGACGATGGCCTCCTCGGTCGCCTGCACGACCGCCTCAAACAGCGGGCTCATGTCGTCGGTGACGAGCATCCGGATCGTGCCGGGTTTTCCTGGCTCGGACGGCACGGTGTTGGCGGTCGAGAACGCAAGGAACAGGTCGCCCGAACCGTCACCGGACACGCTGCCCATGCGGCCGAGCGCAAGCGAGGGGCGCCGCGCGAGCCGCTTGAGCTGGTTCGGCAGCACGGGCGCGTCGGTTGCGACGACGACCAGGATGGAACCGGCCTCATCCTTGCGGACCGTGCCCTCGGTGATTTCCTGGCCGACCGGCACGCCCGCGATGCGCAGCTGGCGCCGCAACCCGTAATTGGCCTGCACCAGCACCCCGACGGTGTAGCCGGCCTTGGTCACGCGGGAGGCGGTGCCGATGCCGCCCTTGAACTCGTGGCAAATCATGCCCGTGCCGCCGCCCACGCCACCCTCCTCGACCGGGCCGCCCTTCGCGCCGTCGATGGCGGCGAACACATGCTCGGGTTTCACATGAAAACCGTTGAGGTCGTTCAGCCACCCGTCCCAGGTCTCGGCGACGACCGGCAGCGACCACCAGACCTCGGGCTGGGTGGCGTGCTTCACCTGCCACTGGATGATGGCGTCGCGCACGACGCCGACGCTGTGGGTGTTGGTGAGCGCGATGGGGCCGTCGAGAATACCGGCCTCGTCGAGCCACGCCGTGCCGGTCATCTCGCCATTGCCATTGAGCGAGAACCAGCCGGCGAAGACGGGCGCATGGTCGACCTTGCCGCGCGGCAGGATGACCGTTACGCCGGTGCGCACCGGGCCCTCACCCACGACGAGCTTGCCCGTGCCGCGGATGAGGGTCGTCTGGCCGACCGCGACGCCGGCGACGTCGGTGATGGCATCCAACAGACCGGGTTTGCCGTCGAAGGGCACGCCGAGATCGCGCGCGCGCGGCTTGGCGGCAAGGGTGACACTGAGGAGGAGCGAAAGGACAAGCAGCAGGGTGCGGGCGGATTGGGCCATGGTGGGAAAATAGATTCACCCGCCCGGTGACGCAACCCCGTCGATGCGGACAGCCGGCAATAAAAAAGCTGCGACAGTGGTCGCGGCCGGGGGAGAAGATCGGCGGGCTTACAGGCCGAGCTTCTTCAACTCAGCAAGCACGTCCTCCGCCTGCTTGTCCGTCTTGGCCTTGTGGTCGGCCCACACGATCTTGCCCTCCTTGTCGATCAGGTAGGCTTGGCGGGTGGTAAAGTTGGTCGCGGGAATATTGTCCACGCCGAAGGCCTTGCTCACCGCCTGGTCCTCGTCCGCGATCAGGGTAAAGGGGAAATTATACTTCTCCTTGAAGGCCTTCTGGGCCGCCGGGGCGTCGTGGCTGACGCCGATGACCGTGACGCCTTTCTGCGCAAGAACCTCGTAACTGTCGCGCAGACTGCAGCCCTGCTTGGTGCAGCCGGGGGTGTCGGCCTTCGGGTAGAAATAAACGAGCGTGTAGCCTTTCTTGTAGACATCGCCAAGGTTCAGCTTGGCGCCGGTCTCGGTGATGCCGGTCAGGACAGGGGCGGCGCCGCCGACCCCGAGCGGATCAGCGGAAGATTTGTTGAAGAAAAACATGGCGGCGAGGAGGGGGAGGACGAGACAGGTGATTCTCATGGGGGCTACAAGCTAGCCGAAAGCCGCTGGTTGGCAAGTGGCGAGGCCGGGGCGTAAATGACCGTAAAACCGGCGGGCGACAGCGGGGCAAAATCACTGTTCCCGTAAAATGAAACTTAAGCCCGGGGAAGTTTTTTTGCCCCGTGGAACCACGTCGTACCGCCGGTTTCTCCTCAGGGGTCATATCCGTCTAGCGGGGTGACGCCAACCAAACCTAACCATCATGAAACATAATAACATTCCGAAGACCCTGATTCTCGCCGCCGCGATGTCGCTTGGCCTCGCCGCGTCCGCCGTCGCCGCCGACACCCCGGTGCCGGTTTCCGGCAACATGGGCCTGCTTGGGCAGACCTATGCCGATCTGACCTACAGCTACATCAATCTCGATGCGTCGTCGTCCCACGCGGATGATTACCACTTCGAATACAACCAGCCGCTCAACGCCGGCTTCGACGGCGTGCTCGCCTATGACTGGACGCAGACCGGGTCATTCGCCAAGCAGCAGTCAATCCTGGCTGCCTTGCGGGCGTTCAACACGTCCTTCAAGTGGGGCAAGCCCTACGTCGAGGCGGGTGGCGGCTATGCGTGGAACAAGGTTGCCGGGGTAAAGGATAATTCTTTCCTCTGGGAAGTCACCGTGGGTGCGGAATTCCAAGTCGCGCCAGCCGTCACGGTGACGCCGTTCGTGCAGTATCTCGACGCGCCCGACCTCGCCAGCCGTTCGACCTGGAACTACGGTGTGAACGCCAACTACTGGATCGACAGCCAGTGGGCGGTCACGGGTGGCATCAGCCGCAACGACAATCAGGACACGGCTTTCACAGTCGGCACGAACTTCCGCTTCTGATTTCCGCCACCCGGTGGTGGAATGTGTGCAAGAGCCGCGGCGCAGGGGTGCGCCGCGGCTCTCTTTTGCAGCTGAGGGGAAGGGGGACAGTCTCCTGACCGTTCGCGCTGCGCTGGTCGTCGTTCGCGGTTCGCCGGGAGGCGGGCCCTCCATCAAACCGGCGGGTGGAAGCCGGCGGAGGCGCCGACCCAGGTGCGGCCCTTGTTGAAATCGACGCCGTGCATCGCGCCTTTGGTGAGGCGCACCAGTTGGTTGACCAGCTTCGGCATGCCGGTGCCATCGCCGGCGAAGATGAGCCGCACCTCGGCCTTGGCCGGACCGTCGGGCGTCTCCATCAGCGGCGCGTAAGCGACCTTGCGCTGCAGTAGCCAGTCAGCCGGGTTAGCAATGGCCGCAATCTTCTCCCTGGTGGGCGAGATGTCCACGCCGAGCCCGGCGAAGGAGTAAAGCGGCTTGCAGACGTAGTTCTCCAAGTCAGCGGGCACGGTCTTCAGTTCGCTCACGAAATGGCACAGCGGCACATAGGGGCTCTTGAGATATGGCAGCGTGTGCTTGCTGATTCGGAAATACCAGTTGGGATGGCCGGCCCACTGCACGTCGAGTTCGTCGCTGAAGCTGAACTTCAGCGCGGGCTTCTTGCGCAGCAGCTCGTCGAAGATTACGCGGTTGAAGATGCGCTCGATATGCACCTCCCGCCCGCCGCTGAAATAGAATAGCTGCCGGCCGTGCTTGATGACCTTGGTCACGCACATCGGCCGGACGCCGAGGAAGGCGTGGGTGCAGGCGAAATCGACGCGGGTCTTCTGCTGGTCGGGCTCGATCTCAAGCAGCACGGTGTTCTCCGGCAGGCAGTCGCCGACCATGGCGCGGCGCAGGGCGTCAAGGTAACCTTCCTCGTCGAGCCCGCCGAAGTAGGGGGTGAACTCCGCCGGGATTTCCGGAAAATGTTTCCGGTAGGCGCCGGTCAGCAGGGCCTGCCAGCAAGCGACAGTCGGGAAACCCTGCAACTCTATCAGCTGCGGCAGGACTTTGCCCGAGGCGTCGTGGCACAGTGCGAAGTCCACCGCCAGAAAGTGCGGGAACGGCGTCTCGGCCGACACGGTGAGCCCCGCCGGGATGGCATTGGCGGCGTGCTTCCGGAACTCCGGCTTGGCCAGCTGGCCGACGATGTCGTCCGCGGCGCGGACCAGCTCGCGCGTCGTGTGTTCGTCGAAAAACAGCGGCGACTCCGCCACGCGGAAGTCCACCGGCCAGTAAACCGCCTTGTTCAGATCGGCGTTGAACGCCTCATAACGCTGCTCGGTGAACGCGGCATTGTAGCGCTGGCGGACGGCGGGAATCATGAAGAATAAATCGCGAAAACGCGGAAGAGCGGAGACGCGGAACCAATCCGGTGGACAAAGGAAATTGGAAGGAAGAGGGTCATCAGCTTTTCGGGTTTCAGCCCTTCCGCTTTTCCGCGATTTCCTAAAGCAAAAACGTCCCCTTCGCCATGACCTGCTCTTCGTCGAGCCAGATGTCGAAGAAGCGGCCGACGCAGTCAATATGGGTCGTACTCTTCCAGGTCTGGCCGGTGTGCTCGCTATAGGGATGGCCGAAGGCGATGTGGATGCCGGGGAGTTTCTCGTCCTGCAGGATGTGGCCGATGATGCGGGTGCAGGCGAGGTTGGTGCCGATGGCGAACTCGCCGACGCAGTCGGAGTTCTCGTCCGTGTGGCAATACTTGTCGAACTCCTCAAGCAGCTCCTTGTTCGCGCAAGCGAGGCTGGCAATGCGGTTGTCCTTGATCTCGATCGTCAGCGGCGTGGCGCCGATGTCGCCGTATTTCTGGCAGAGGTAATCGCCGACGACGCCATCCACGACGAAGCGGCCGTTCGAATTGAAGGGCGAGGTGAAGATCTCGCCCCCCGGCAGGTTGCCCCACTTGGCGGGGGAGATGAGGCCGGAGGTTTTGACCCAGTTCAGCTTCGGCGAGAGCTCGGCCACGTAGTCGGTGCCGGCAGCGGTTTTGCAGGTGACGCGTTTAGCGCGACGGCATTTATCGATGAGCTTCTGGGAAAGACGGTCGACCTCGACAAAGTCGGCGCGCATGCCCTCGACCATGATCTGCTTGTTGATGTTCACCATGTGGCCGTGGCGGATGTGGCGCGGGTTGATGACATCCATCATCTGCATGCGGGTGCGGAGCTCGCCGGTCTGGGTGATGCAGGCGTAGATGCTGACCTGGGACTGGGCGAGGTCGTCGAGCACGGGGCGGGGCATGTCGCGGTGCGGGCGCGGGCCGTATTCCTCGAGCACGAGCACCTGGTAGGGCGCGCCGGTCTGCTCGATCTCGGCCACGAGCGCGGCGGCGATCTCGGCGCTGGCTCGGTCGGTGATGAGCGTCATGCGCTCGTTCGGCTGGAGCTTCAGGCAGACGTGGATGGCGTTGTGCGCGCCGGCCGCCAGCGCGGGGTCGAAGGTGACGGGCAGCGAGGCGGCGTGGGGCATGCGGGTGCTCGGAGGACGGAGGACAGAAGACAGAGGACGGGACTGCGCGGGGGAGGAGGAAGGAGCGTCAGAGATCAAGGTGCTGGTGTCGTTGGGTTGGTCATCGTTCTCATTCTCTTAATCTTTCTCGTAATCACAGGCTGTTGGCGGCGGATGGGGTTAAAGGAAAAGAGAAGGAGAACGATTAAGAGAACGAGAAGGATTACTCAGAGATCAAGGCCGTGGTGGGTTTCGTTGATGATATAGTCCACGACTTGTTTGAGATCTTTGGTGCGGTTGTAAACCTCAACCTGCCGGTCGGCGCCGGTGCCACGGGCGAGGATCTGCTGGACGTAATTCACCTCGGCGCGGGAGCCGAGGTCATCCACGACATCGTCGATGAAGTCGAGCAGCTCGGCGATGAGGTCGCGGGTGGGGACTTCCTCGGACTTGCCGAAGTCGATCATCTTGCCGTTGATGCCGTAGCGGGAGGCGCGCCAGCGGTTCTCGTTGATCAGGCGGGCGCGGTAGGTGCGGAAGCCGAGGTTTTTCCGGTGCAGCTTGTAGAGCTTGGCGATGACGGCCTGCATGAGGGCGGCGAGGCAGATGGTCTCGTCGACGCGCATGGGGATGTCGCACACGCGGAACTCGAGCGTGTGGAAAAGCGGGTGAAGGCGAATGTCCCACCAGATCTTTTTGGCGTTGTCGATGCAGCCGGTCTTGATGAGCAGGTTGACATAGCCGTCGAACTCCTCGACGGAATCGAAGAGGTCGGGGATGCCGGTGCGCGGGAAGCGCTGGAAGACCTGCAGGCGGTAGGAGGCGAAGCCGGTGTTGCGGCCGACCCAGAACGGGGAGTTGGTGGAGAGCGCGAAGATGTGCGGCAGGAAATAGCGCGCGGTGTTCTGCAGCTGGATGGCGGTCTCGCGGTCGGGCATGCCGACGTGGACGTGCAGGCCGAAGATGAGGTTGGCGCGGGCGACCTGCTGCATGTCATTCAGCACGCCCTGATAGCGCTCGCCCGGGGAAATCTTCTGGTCGATCCAGTGCGAGAACGGGTGGGTGCCGGCCGCGGCGATGCGGAGGTTGGCTTTTGTCGCGAGGCCGGCGAGGTCGCGGCGCAGGCCGGTCACGGACTTGCGCGCGTCGGCGATGTCCTGACAAATGTCGGTGCCAACCTCGACGACGGACTGGTGCAGCTCGGGCCGGACGCGCTCCTTGAGGATGACCTTGCCGCCCTCGATGATCTCCTCGATGTGGGACTTCAGCTCACGCGTGACCGGGTCGACGATCTGGAACTCCTCCTCGATGCCGAGGGTGAATTGGTGCTTTTTCCGCGTGGCGCACATGGCGGCTTACTTCTTCCCGGGCGTCGCCGGCTTGCCGGTGGTGACGGCGCCCTGTACGTAGCCGCCCCAGATGGTGTTGTTCCGGTCGGGCACGTGCGCCTTGGCCTTGCGGACGAGCATTTTCGCCGCGGCCTCGACAACCCACGCGAAGTTTTCCTCGCCGACGGACTTACGTTCGGCGTCGGGCGCGGGGTTGCAGAAATCGATCGCGTAGGGCACGCCGCCGCTCACGCCGAACTCCACGGTGTTGAACTCGTAGCCCAGCGCCTGGTTGAGCGTGAGCACGTCGCGCTCGATGCGCGCGAGCAGCTCGGGCGAGCCGGGCGGGCGGTCCACGACGTAGCGCAGGTGGTGCGGGTTGCGCGGCTCGTAGGGCATGATGCGGACGTCGGTGCCGCCGATGCAGTAGCAGCGGTAGTAATCGTCGAAGTGCACCTCGGACTGCAGCAGCATGACGAGCTGGCCGGTTTCGCCGTAGGCCTTGAAGAACTCGTCGCGGTCGCGGACCTTGTAGACATTCTTCCAGCCGCCGCCGGAGTGCGGCTTGAAGTAGGCGGGCCAGCCGATGTAGTTGAAGATGCCGTCCCAATCGAGCGGGTAGGCCAGGTTGCTGAACGACTCGGTGGAGCAGTCGGCCGGGTGGTCCTTCGAGGGAAGGATGACCGTCTTCGGCACCGCGACCCCGAGCTTGGTGGCGAGGCAGTTGTTGAAAAATTTCTCGTCGGCCGACCACCAGAAGGGGTTGTTGACGACGGCCGCGCCGTTGAGCACGGCGTTCTTGAGGTAGGCGCGGTAGAACGGCACGTCCTGCGAAATGCGGTCGAGGATGACGGCATAGGGAGTGGGCTCGCCCTGCGTGACCTGGTTGATGAGCACTTCCTCGGCCGTGATGCCGGATTCGTTGAGGGCGTTGATGCGTTCGATGAGCGCCGCCGGGAACGAGCGCTCCTTGCCGTGAAGGATGCCGATCTTTTTCATGCGGGAAGCATGCCGGGGCCCCGGGAAAAAGTGGAGCGGAATCATGCCGTGCAGGGGATGAATCAGCCCCTTGCCGGGGGCGCGGCCACAAAAACCGCTTGGCTTCAACAGGTGCGGTCTCTAGCACCGCGCGACCCAAAGCGATGCCGCCTCCGCGCAAACCCGAATCCACGCTCCGACTCCACCGCCGCTTTTGCTCGCACGGCCTGCGCAATTCCCGCGACATCGTCGTGTGGCTCCCGCCCGGCTACGGCCTCGCGCGCCGCCGGCACCCGGTCGTCTATTTCCAGGACGGGCAGAATATTTTTGATCCGGCGACCGCCTTCCTGGGCAATGCCTGGCACGCAGGCGACCGCGCCACCGAGCTGATCCGGGCCCACGAAATCGCCGCGCCCATCATGGTCGGCGTCTACAACACGGGCTTCAACCGGATGAATGAATACGCGCCGACCGCGGGCGAATTCTCCGGCTGGGACGGCGAGAAGTGCCAGAGCACCGGCGACGCGAAGCGCTACGCGAAATTCTTCGTGCAGGAGGTGAAGCCGTTCATCGACGCGCGCTACCTCACGCTGCCCGGGCCGCGGCACACTGCGGTCGTCGGCTCCTCCATGGGCGGGCTCGTGTCGCTTTACTTCGCGCTGTGGCACCCGCGCGTGTTCGGCCACGTCGCGGCGCTGTCCCCCTCGCTGTGGTGGGGCGACCGCGTGGTGCTGCGGGATTTTTCCAGGCTTCGCAAGAAGCCTGACGTGCGCCTCTGGCTCGACATGGGCACGGTCGAGCCCGGCTGGGAAATCATCCGGCTCATGCGCGAGACGCTGGTCAACCGGGGCTGGAAACCCGGCGAGGATCTCGCCTATCACGAGGTGCCCGAGGCGCAGCACACGGAACACGCCTGGGGCGCCCGCGTTGGCGGCGTGCTGAAGTTCATCCTGGGCCGGAAGCCGGGCGGGCGCCGCGCTCAGATATAATACATCTCGGTCGGATTGCGGGTGGCGAGCTGGTCGAGCGTGTAAGCCTTGGTTTTTTCCGCGAGGCACTCGCGCACCTCGCCCCAGACCTGCTTAAGCCGGCGGCCGCTGCGGCCCTGGAAATTCCCGCTCAGGTGGAGGCACCCGCCCTCGACGGCCAGCAGGATGTCGTGGAGCGAGATCTCCTCCGGCGGACGGGCGAGCATGTAGCCGCCGAGGTTGCCGCGGCGGCTGGTGATAAGCCCGTGGGTCTTGAGCTTGCCGAGGATTTGCGCGAGGAAGTTGGCGGGGACGGACTCCGTGCGGGCGAGGTGCTCGATCTGCGCGAGCCCGCCCGAGTCGTGCAAGCGCGCCAGCTCGGCCATGACGCGGCAGGCATAATCGACTTTGACGGAAATCTTCACAGGCGGGTCAGGCTGGGGGACACGGCGGTTTTGGCAACACCGGGCGCGGTCAGATCACGTAGTCGCCGATCTCGGGCTTCACAACCTCGCGCGGCGGCAGCAGCATGCCGGCGGCGACGGTGGCGTTGGTGCCCGGCTCGATGAGGATGAAGGAACCGGTGAGCCGGTTGGTCGCGTAGCCGTCGAACACCAGCGGCTTGGCGGCGCGCAGGCGGATTTCACCGATGTCGTTCATCGCGAGCTCGGCCGGCCCGGGCTCGGCATCGAGCGTGACCATGTTGAGTTTGCTGCGCAGGTCGGTGATGACGACCTGGACCGTCTGCGTGGTATGTTTGAGAAGATATTTTTTGCCCGGCTGCAACGCCCGCGGATGCATCCAGCAGACCTCGGCGGGCAGGTCGCTGGCCGCCCCGGGCAGATGGTCGGGACCGATGAGCATGCTGCCGCGGCTGATGTCGATGTCGTGCTCCAGCACCAGCGTGACCGACTGGGGGCAGAACGCCTCCGGCACCGGCCCGTCGTAGGTCCAGATTTGCTTCACGGTCGTGACGATGCCGGCGGGCAGGGCGATGACCTTCTGGCCGGTGCGCACAATGCCGCCAGCGATCTGGCCGCTGAAGCCGCGAAAATCATGGAGCGCCGGGTCGGTGGGATTGTTCGGGCGGTTGACCCACTGCACGGGCAGGCGGAAGCCGGTGAGATTCCAGTCGCTCGCGATGTGCACGGTCTCGAGGTGGCCGAGCAGCGTGGGGCCGGGATACCACGGCATGTGCGGCGAACGGTCGACGACGTTGTCGCCGTTGAGCGCGCTGAGCGGGATGAACTTGACGTCCTTGATGTCGAGGCGCGGGAGAAACTCCTCGAATTGCGCGCGGATCTCCAAGAAGCGCGCCTCGCTCCAGCCGACGAGATCCATCTTGTTGACGGCGACAACCAGGTGCGGAATGCGCAAAAGTGACGCGATGGCGGTGTGGCGGCGGCTCTGCTCGATGACGCCGGCGCGTGCGTCGACTAGGATGATGGACAGGTTGGCCGACGAGGCGCCGGTCACCATGTTGCGCGTGTATTGGATGTGGCCGGGCGTGTCGGCGATGATGAACTTGCGCCGCGGCGTCGCGAAGTAGCGGTAGGCGACGTCGATGGTGATGCCCTGCTCGCGCTCGGCGCGGAGGCCGTCGGTGAGGTTGGCGAGGTTGATCTGGCCGCCGCCGGTGAGGTCGGCGGAGCGTTCGAGGGCCTCGAGCTGGTCCTCCATCAGCGACTTCGAGTCGTAGAGCAGGCGGCCGATGAGCGTGGACTTGCCGTCGTCGACGCTCCCACAGGTGTTGAAGCGGAGGATGTCGACGGGCACGGCCACGGGGGCGGAGAGGACTTCTTCGGTGAACATTTAGAAATACCCCGCCTTCTTGCGGTCCTCCATGGCGGCCTCGGAGGCCTTGTCGTCGGCGCGCGAGCCCCGCTCGGTGACGCGGGCGGCGGCGATCTCGGCGATGATGTCGTCCACCGTGCCCGCGGGCGACTCGACGCAGCCGGTGCTGATGATGTCGCCGATGGTGCGCACGCGCACGACAAGGTCGCGCACCTCCTCGCCCGGCCGCGGGGGCGCCAGCTCGTTGACGGGCAGCCACTGGCCGCCGCGACGCACGCACCTGCGGCGATGGCTGAAATAAATGCTCGGCACCTCGAGTCTTTCGCGGCGGATGTATTCCCACACGTCTGTCTCTGTCCAGTTGCTGAGCGGGAAAACCCGCATGTTGTCGCCGGGGTTGAGACGTCCGTTGTAGAGGTTCCAGATTTCCGGGCGCTGGTTCTTCGGGTCCCACTGACCGAAGCTGTCGCGGAAGCTGAAGAAGCGCTCCTTGGCGCGGGATTTTTCCTCGTCGCGCCGCGCGCCGCCGATGCAGCAGTCGAAGCGGAACTCCTCGATGGCGGCGAGCAACACGGGAATCTGCAGCTTGTTGCGGCTGATCTCACCCGGCGCGGGGTGGGCGATACCCCGGGCGATCGCGTCCTCCACCTTGCGCACGATGAGCTTCGCGCCGAGTTGCTTCGCGCGGCGGTCGCGAAATTCGTTCAACTCCGGGAAATGATGGCCGGTGTCGACGTTGAGCAGCGGCAGGGGGAGCTCCGATGGGCGGAACGCCTTTTCCGCGAGCCGCAGCAGGCAGATCGAGTCCTTGCCGCCGGAGAAAAGCAGGGCGGGCCGCTCGAATTCGCCCGCGACCTCGCGCATCACATGGATGGCCTCGGTCTCAAGATGCTGGAGATGGTCGAGATGATAGGAAGTCATTGGAAGAATCTAGGGTCTGCGCTCTGGGGTTTGTTTTCCAGCCTGAACCTAGACCCCGGACCCCATCATCTTTCCGCCCCACGCGGCGTGCAGGCCGCACTCGCGTTTCTCGTCAGCCTTGGCCGGGTCGAAATAATCCCACTCGTTGGGCAGCCGGTGTTGTGCCAGGTAGGCCTCGAGGTCGGCGTCGCTGAGATAAAAAACCGGGCTGACCTTGAGCGCGCCGAAGTTCTCGTCGCGTGACACGATGTCGAGGCCCGCGCGATTGGGATTCTGCACCTGGCGCAAAGCGGTGATCCACACGGTTGGCGCCAGCTCCTTCATCCCGCGCTGGAAGGGCTCGAGCTTCATCAGCGTGCTGAATTTTTTCAGGCCGGCCTCGTCCTCGGTCGTCGGGATGGGGCCGTGGAGCGCGTCGCGGTGCGCGGGCGTGATTTTTGGCAGGTAGGGCTTGAGGTTGAGGCCGAGGCGGGTGCGCAATTCCTCGGCGTGCCGGTAGGTGGCGGGACGGTTGTAGCCGTGGTCCACCCAGAGCACCGGGATGTCGGGCTGCGCTGACACGGCAAGGTGCAGGACCACCGCCTCGTAGGGGCGGAAATTGGTTGAGACGATGGCCCGGCCGCGCGCCTGCGCGACGGCCCAGCGGACAATCTCCAGCGGCGGTTGGTCGCGCAGCTCGGCGTTCCAGCGGATGAGGTCGGCGGCGGTCATGCGGAAATTGGGGCGGGAGCGGCATCCCCTGCCGCTCCCGCTTTGATTTGTTCGGGCAACACAATCCGCGAACAAAAGTCGCCGAAGCGCTCGCCGGGTTGTCGCTCGTTTTTCCAGCGGACGAGGGGCGGGCGCAGTTCGTTGATGATGTCCTCGGTCTTGACGCTGGCCCGGTATTCGCGGTTCAGGCGCGTGGTGCCGGCGTTGCCGCCGAGGGAAAGGCTGTATTTGCCGGGAGCGCGGCCGACGAAGCCGATCTCGGCCATGAAGGGACGGGCGCAGCCGTTGGGGCAGCCGGTCATGCGGATGATGATTTCCTCGTCGCTCAGCCCCAGCTCGGCGAGCAGGCCCTCGATGCGCTCAAGGATGGCCGGGAAAATCCGCTCGCTTTCCGCGAGGGCGAGGCCGCAGGTCGGCAGCGCCGGGCAGGCCATCGCGGCGCGGCGAACGGCCCCGGCCTGGTTTTCAACGGGAATGCCGTGCTCCGCGAGCAACGCGGTGATGCCGTCCTTCTGTCCGGGCGCGACGCCGGCGAGCAAAAGATTTTGCGAGGGGGTCAGCCGCACCTCGGGACGGAACTGCGCGACGACGCGCCGGAGCGCCGTTTTGAGCCGGCGGGCCGGCGTGTCCTTGATGCGGCCGGTCTCGACGTAGAGCCCAAGGAACCAGCGGCCGTCGGTGGCGCGGTGCCAGCCGAAGAGATCGCCTTGCCGTGTGAAGTTTGCCGGACGGGCGGGGAAGAGCTTGAAGCCGACGCGGGCTTCCACCTCGGCGCGGAACCAGTCGGCGCCGCGGTCGGCGAGCACGTATTTGAGGCGCGCGTGCTTGCGGTTGGTGCGGTCGCCAAAATCGCGATGCGCGGTGAGCACGGCCTTGGCCACCGCGACGAGTTCCTCGGGCGGAAAGAAACCGAGCACATCGGCCGTGCGCGGGAAGGTTTCCTTGTTGTTGTGGCTCATGCCGAGGCCGCCGCCGCACAGGAGGTTGTAGCCGAGCAGCCGCGCCGGGTCGGCGGGATCGGCGATCGCGACAAAGCCGAGGCAGTTGGTGAAGACGTCGGTGTCGTTCAGCGGCGGAATGGCGAAGGCGATCTTGAATTTGCGCGGCAGGTAGGTGCGGCCGTAGAGCGGATCCGCGAAGGCCTGCTTCTCCTCCGGCGAGAGCTTAAGCGGCGAGCCGTCGATCCAGATGGAATGATAGGCGCCGGTCTGCGGGAGCAGTGCATCGGAGACCCGGCGGGCATCCTGCTGCACGCGCTCGAGTAAAGGGCTGGTCGCGGGCGTGGGCGGCGCCATGACGTTGCGGTTCACGTCGCCGCAGGCCGCAAGCGTGGTGCAGAGCGCGTCGTTGAGGCCCTTCATCAACGGCCCGAGCTTGTCCTTCACCACGCCGTGCCACTGGAAGGACTGCCGCGAGGTGATGCGCAGGCTCTGGTTGCCGAGGCGCTCGGAGAGATCGTCGAAGGCGAGGTATTGGTCCGGCGGGATGACGCCACCCGGGATGCGGGCGCGGATCATCATGATGTATTGCTTGCCGGTCTTTCGCTTGTCGCGGTCATCCTGCTGGTAGATGCCGTGGAATTTCAGAAACTGCTCATCATCCGTCGAGAAACAGGCCAATGCCGGATCCGCGAGGGTTTCGGCCAAGGTGCCTCCCAGGGTGGGGTCGTTCTGCTTGAGGACCTCGTTCTTGCTCAATGGAGCTGATGGATTTGCGGACATGACGCAGACAATGCTTGCACTTGTAAGGCAACAGGTAAACCATAAAAGGTGTCATACTAACTAAAGTAGTCAAGTTGGCTTTAATACACTCATATCCAAGAGGTTTTGTCTGGCTCGTCGGGGCCGGGCCGGGCGCGGCCGACCTCATCACGGTGCGCGGGCTCCGGCTTCTGCAGGAAGCGGAGGCGGTGGTGTATGACGAGCTGATCAACCGCGAATTGCTCCGGCACTGCGCGGCCGGGTGTGAGCTGCATGCCGTCGGCAAACGCGCGGGCTGCCACAGTGCAAGCCAGGGCGAGATCAACAACCTGCTGGTTTCATTGGGCAGCGCGGGACGCAAGGTTGTGCGCTTGAAAGGCGGCGATCCGCTGATCTTTGGCCGGGCGGGCGAGGAGATCGAGGCGTTGCGTGGAGCGGGCATTCCCTTTGAGGTTGTGCCGGGAGTCACCGCAGCCACCGCGTCGGGTGCAGTCGCCGGTTTGCCGCTGACCCACCGCGATCATTCCTCCGCGGTGGTTTTCATCACCGGCCACCAATGCGCGGCCAACACTTCGGCCCTTGACTGGGGTTCGCTCGCCCAGCTGCGGGCCACACTTTGCTTCTACATGGGCGTGCGCCGTCTGCCGGAAATCGCCGCCAATCTGCTGGGCCATGGCATGGCGGCTGACATGCCGCTCGCGGTGATCAGCGAGGCCACGCTGCCGACGCAGAAAATCCTCGTTGGCACCTTGCGCGAGGCAAAAAAACTTTCCGCGGATCTCGCCGGCCAGCCCGCCCTCGTGGTCATCGGCGAGGTGGTGCGGTTGTCGGGCTTTGCCGCGGAGCTGCCGCAACTTCACGCGCAGGCGCTGAACCTGTAGGTTGCGCGCTTGCGCGCAACGCGGCTCGTGGGCGAGCCACCTACATCGCTGCGTTCCACCGGTCCGCGAGGATATCCACCAGCAACGGATGACTGCCGACCAGCCCGGTCAGGCGCGTGTGCAAATGCGGCTGCGCGGCCTCCGCCTGCCGGCAGATCTTCGCCACGTCGCCGTCCGGCCCGGCGTGGCGGCCGGGCAGAAGAAACTGCATCGCCACGATCACCCGGCTGCTGGCCCAGGGCGCGGTGGCCAACAGGTCGGCGAGCAGCGGCTCGTTGAAATCATAGGCCGGCTCCGGCCGCCGCTCCATGCTGCACGGCGCCACGAGCGCGATGCGCGAGCCGAGTTGCGCGGCGAGCTGCCGGGCCAGTTCATCGCGCACCGCCGTCACTGCCGCGACCGGGCTGCCGTGGTCCGCCAAGGCCACGCGCTCCGCACTGGCGCTATTGAGCTCGGCCCGCACCAGGTCCGCGAGGATTCGTGCGAGCCGCAGATCGCCGGCGGCGTGCAACGGCGGAGCGACGTAAACTCGAAGAGCTGGATATTTTTTTTGCAGCCGAGCCAGATTTTCTGGCAGGTAGATGGTCAGGGCCTCGCTCGGGCCAAAAAACAGCGGCAGTATGACAAATTCGTTTTGCCCCGCGCTTAGGCGCTTCTCCAGTGCCGGAAGCAAGATCTCCGCGGACTGGCCGCCGAGCAGTTTTGCGTCGACGCCCGAGGAGTGGAGCAGCGAGACCGGCTCCACCGGCAGCGCCAGCTGCCGGCCGAGCTTGGCCGCCAACTCGCGCAGGGCGAGCGTGGCGGCGGGCTCCAATGAACCGTTGTCGACGAGCAGGGTGAGCGGAGAAGACATCCAGGTGATTACCGATTCATGTCATGCTGGGCGCAGCGAAGCATCCATGCCTTGGTCTCTGGCAAATGGATCCTTCGCGTTGCTCAGGATGACAAGTCTCGAAAAGTTTGACGCAGGCGAAACTGGAATCACTCCAGCCCGGTCACGTTCACATTATTGTCGTATTCGACCGCGAACTTCACGGTCAGCTCGCGCTTTTCGCCGGCCTTGAGTTCGAGCGTCCACTTGAGCGCGCCCTCGTCGGTGGGCTTTACGTCCTTGGGGTCGGGCGACTGCACCTTGACGACAATCTTCTCGTTGCGCGAGAGCGGCACCTGGTCGCTCACGATCACCCGCTCGGCCGTCCGCTTGTTGTTCTGGATGGTGAGCAGGTATTCATAGGTGATGCGCTTGCCGGAGTTGGTCAGGCCGGTGTCCTCGGTGAACTTCTGCACGCGCTTGTATTTCACGCTGATGCCCTCGTCGGCGCCGAGCGCCAGGTCGAACTTCTCGCCGGGCATCACCGTGCGCAGGCTGCTGGTGGCGACGAAAGTGCCGTCGAGGAAGACGTTCATCGCCCCGGCGAGCAGCGGAAAATCGGAGGCATTGGCCACTTTTGCGGACAGGTAGGCCGTGGCGAGCCGCTTCGGCACGGTGTTGTATTCCAGGTTGGCGTTCAGCTTGGCCGAGGTGATCGGCACTTTCTGTGGCGAGTTGTCGCTTGGCACGCTGGCTGTCGTGGCGATCTTGAACGACGCGCTCGTCGTGCCGGTCTCGAGGGTGGCGGAGGCCATCTCGGCGTCCTTCTTTTCTGGCTCGCCGCCGCCCGCGAACTGGATCGCATCGAGTGCCATATTACCCGCTGCGGCCGGGGCTGCCCGTTCCCGCATCGCCTTGGCTTTGTCTTGGCGAACCTCAAAACTGCTCAAGGCGATGACCTCCGGCCGATAAATATCCAGGTTCCACACCCCCAGCACCGGCGCGGCGCCGCCGAGTCCGGGCCGGGCAGTCGAGAGCGTGAGCGCGACATCCTTCCAGTCCTCGCCGGTGTTTTGGTGGACGATGCCGAAGTAACCGAGGGCCACGGCGCGCTCGTCACTGAGCACGCGGGCGTCGTAGCTGGGCGACCAGCTGGCGCCAGGGACGGTGTAGGAGAGGGCGACATCGAGACTGCCGGGTTGCGTGGCGGAGACGCGCACGGTCACGGTCTTGTAGCCGCGGCCGCCGGCGCCGCGCAGCTCGTTGAGCTGGTTCTGCACCGTGGTGATCTTGTTCTGCAGCTCCTCGCGCTGCTCATCGAGCGAGGCGCGGTCGGTCACGAGCTTGGCCTTCTGCTCGGTGAGATAAGTGAGTGAGTTCGTGAACTGGTTGAGGTCGGGCCGGGGCACGTCCTTCGCCGGGGGGGTGAAGATCGCCGCTTCCATCCGGTCGAGCATGGCCGCCTGCATCTGGAGCACGGAGCCGCGGTCATCGAGTCCGCGCACCTGTTTCATCAGGCCCTTGAGCTGGTCCTCGAGTTCCTTCACCCGGGCGTTGGGCGTGAAGTTGATGTAGGTCTGCTTGGCGCTGACGTCGAGGATGAGCGCCTGCGCCGTGCCCCGGCCGCTGACCTGGAGCGAGCGCTCGTTGAGTGCCTGGGGCAGGTCGGCGAACACCAGCTCGGTGGTGCCGCCGGCCAGCTCGACCGTGGCGCTGCGGGTGACGACGGCGCGGTCGGTGTAGACCGTGACAGCAGAAATGGTGGAGTTGACCGGCGCGGCGCGGAGACAGAGGACGGAGGACAGAAGACAGAGGACGGAGGACAGAACACGGAGTGGTTTCATGGAATTGATGGACTGAGTTGTGAGGGTATGACGAACCGGACGGGATAAACTTAGAACGGGTTTAGCAGGATTTGTGGCGGAATAGAGCCAAAAGCATGAACATCTTGTTAAACCCGCCTGAAATGACACGCTGGAGAAATGCCAAGCTTGGTCGATCAGGTCATCATCGTCACGGGCGCCTCCGCCGGAATCGGCGAAGCGACAGTGCGGCGGCTGGCCCGCGCCGGGGCGAAAATCGTCCTTTCCGCGCGGCGGGCCGACCGTTTGCAGGCACTGGCGCGGGAGATTGATCCGGCCGGGGTGAAAACCCTCGTGGTGGCGGGCGACATCACCAGCGAAGCCGATCGCCGGAAGCTGGTGGATGAAGCACTGAGGAAATTCGGCCGGATCAACGGGCTGGTGAACAACGCCGGCTACGGCACACGCGGCCCGGTGGAACTGGTGCCGGTCGGATTGATCCGGAAAAACTTCGAGACGAACATCTTTTCGCTCATCGCGCTCACCCAGCTTGTGGTGCCGGCGATGCGCGAACGCGGCAGCGGCTGCATCGTCAACATCGGCTCGGTGGCCGGCAGGATCGCCCGCCCACTCTCCAGCATCTACGATTCCACCAAGCATGCGCTCGAGGCGCTCACCGACGGACTGCGCGGCGAACTCAAGCCGTTCGGCGTGCGCGTGACGCTCATCCGGCCGGGGTTCATCGCCACGGAGTTCATCGAGGCGGCCGACAAGGCCTCCGCCGGCGTGGTGGAGAACGCCGGGCCCTACGCGGAGTTCTACAAGGGTTACCAGGCCGGCACCAAGACCATGCGCCGCATCGCCGGCGTGCCCGACGACATCGCCCGGCTGGTCGAGGACGCGCTGGCTAGCGACAACCCCGCCCCGCGCTACAGCGGACCGTTCCACGCCAAGATATTCCTGTTCCTGAAATGGCTCCTGCCGGACCGGCTCCTGGCGTTTATCGTTCGTCTGAAAAAGTAAGCCTACTTGGCGCTCGCCAAGAAGGCGTGCAACTCGCCGGCGAATTTTTTGCCGAAGCCGGGGGCTTCGGCGATCTGCTCCGCGGTGGCGGCGCGGAGTTTGTCGAGCGAACCGAAGTGCGCGAGCAGCGCGACGCGGCGGACCGGACCGAGGCCGGGAAAATCGTCGAGAATGCTTTCCTTGATCTTCCGCGAGCGGAGATCCGCGTTGTAGGTGTTGGCGAAGCGGTGCGCCTCATCGCGCAGCCGCTGCAGCAGGTTCAGCCCCCGGTTGCCGGGGGGCAGGTTGAGCGGTTTCTTTTCGTCGGGAAAAATGATGGTCTCCTGCTTCTTCGCGAGGCCGATGATGGCCGGCGGCATACACTCCAGCCCGACGAACGCCTTGAGCGCGGCGGCGACCTGCCCGCGTCCGCCATCGATGACGACGAGGTCGGGAAACTGTTTTTGCTCCGCGATGAGCCGCCGGTAGCGGCGGGACACGACCTCCTCCATCGCCTTGAAGTCGTCGTTGCCGACGAAGCTCTTGATCTGGAAGCGGCGATACTGGTCCTTGTCGGGCCGGCCATCAGTGAAGTGCACCATCGAGGCGACGACGAACGTGCCGGAGATATGCGAGATATCAAAGCACTCCATGTGCGCCGGCGGAGCGGCTTTCTCGAACTCCTGCTTGGCGGCGCGCGCGGTCATTTCCGCGCGGAGCGAGGCGAGCCACTCGCGGCTCTTGCCGTCGAGGAACTCGCAGGCCCGCGCGACGCGTTCGCGGTATTCGGCGGCCGTCACCACATTGGGCCAGCCGGATATGTCGGCGCGCACGTCGTCGTAGAGCTGCCAGGTGTCGGCGGAGATTCTCCTTGGCGTGGTGTCGGCGAGCAGGATGCCGAATTTCCGGCGCATGGTTACGAGCGTTTTGCGCAGCAGGCCGGAGTGGGCGAAGGGCCCGAAGTAGCGCGAGCGGGTGTCTTTCTTGAACCGCGTGAGCACGAACCGCGGCAGCGCCGCCTCGTGATCGACGCGGACGAGGAGGAAGCGCTTGTCGTCGGTGAAGTCGGTGTTGTATTTCGGCCGCCACTGCTTGATGAGCTTGCCTTCGAGCAGCAGCGCCTCGGGTTCGGACTTGACCTCGAGAATCTCGAAGTCGGCGATCATCTCGATCAAGGTGCGGATCTTCGGCTGGTGGCGCAGGGCGCGTTCGCGGCCGGCCTGGAAGTAGGAGGCCACGCGCTTTTTGAGGCTTTTGGCCTTGCCGACGTAAATAATGCGTCCGAGCCGGTCCTTCATCAGGTAAACGCCGGGGCCGTCCGGCAGGGCGCGGACTTTGTCCCGGATGAAATCTCGGCGTTCGGCGGCTGGCATTTTGGGAAAAACAGGGTAGGTTGCGCCCCCACACACTGCATGGCCACTCCGGAATCGTCAAAACCACGCGGCGCCGCGCCCCGCTACGAATTGCTCACGCTGGGCGATGAGCTGCTGCTCGGGCTGACGGCCAACGGCCATTTGACCTTTATCGGCCAGCACCTCGGCCGGCGGGGCGTTTTACTGCAGCGCAACGTCACCATCACGGACGAGGCCGACGCCATCGCCGCGCAATTCCGCGAGAGCTGGGCCAAGTCCGACGTGGTCATCACTACCGGCGGGCTCGGGCCGACCTGCGACGACCGCACACGCGAGGTGCTGGCCCGGGCGCTTGGCCAGCAACTGGTGCGCGATCCCGCAATCGAGCAGGCCATCGCCGACCGCTTTGCGCGCCTCAACCGGAAGATGACGCCGAACAATTTGAAGCAGGCCTGCCGGTTTGAGCGCGGCGCGGTGCTGCCCAACGCCAACGGCACGGCGCCGGGCCTCTGGGTCGAGCAGGACGGCAAGGTGCTCATCATGCTGCCCGGCCCGCCGAACGAACTGCAGCCGATGTTCACCGAGCAGGTGCTGCCGCGCCTGGCGGCGCTCGGCCTGTTGAGCGAGGGCGAGGCCTATGTGCAGCTCCGCACGGCCGGCGTCGGCGAATCGATGCTCGAGACGCGGTTCCAGCCGGTTTTCGACCGCTTTCCCGGGCTGGGCATCGCCTATTGCGCGCACCAGTGGCAGGTGGACTGTCGCGTCAGCTCGCCCGACGGCCGCTACAGCATGGAGCAACTGCGCATGCTTGCCGCGGAATGCGCCACGCTGCTGGGCGACGATTTCGTGGGCTACGGCCATGACTCGCTGGCCAAGGTGGTGGCCGACCAGCTGCGCGAGTCCGGCCGCACCCTCGCGGTGGCCGAGTCCTGCACCGGCGGTTTGCTGGCCAACAGCTTCACCGACATCTGCGGCGCCTCGAAGTTCTTCCAGGGCGGCATCGTGTCCTACAGCAACGACGCCAAGATGCTGCTGCTCGACTGCCCCGAGTGCCTGCTCTCGCAGCACGGCGCCGTGAGCCCCGAATGCGCGGTGGCGATGGCCACCGGCGTGGCGGAGCAGCTGGGGGCTGATTTCGGCGTGGCGATCACGGGCTTTGCCGGGCCGACCGGCGGCAACGGCGAGAATCCTGTCGGCACCATTTACATCGGCCTGCACGCGCCCGGTGGCGACTGGTCGCGGAAACTGAGTTATCCCGGCCCGCGCTGCGCGGTGAAGCAGCGCGCGGTGACAGCCGCGATCGACTGGCTGCGCCGCGAAATCATCCGCGAGGCGCACAAGGTGGCGGCCCCGCTGGCGAATTGAGCTAGGCCTCAAATGTCTTGTCATCGCGAGGCCTGCTTTGGCGGGCCGTGGCGATCCAGCTGGATTGCTTCGCCGTCCCGCCGGGCGGGACTTCTCGCAATGACATTTTGAAAACACGGCTGAATCACGCAAACCAATCCGCCCTCAGGTCGGTCCATTGCGGATTTCCTTTTTCAATAAGCGCGATCTTTTTGACCCGTGAGCCTGCCTTGATTTGTTTTTCACGACCGATGGCATTTGAGATATCCCGATAGGTTTCGAAATGAACCAGCCGACCCAAGCCGTATTGGGCGGAGAACCCGGGCAACGATTTGTTCTTATGCTGCCACACCCGGCGCTTTAAATCATTGGTTACGCCCGTGTAGAGTGTCCCGTTGCGCCGATTTGTGATGATGTAAACGGAATAGTTACCTCTCACGAAACTGTCATTGCGAGGAGCTAGGCGACGAAGCAATCCAGAAGCAGATGGATCGCCACGGGCGGCGGCGCCGCCCTCGTGATGACAAACCCGGGCAAGCAAGGTCACTCTTGCCAGAGTGACGCGATAAGTGCTGAGTTCTGTGCTTACCATGCCCGCGGCGACCAAAAGCTTCACCTTCATCTGCGGCCCGGACGACTTCATCGTCGGCCGGCTTGGCAAGGAGCGGTTCGAGGCTCTGGCGGCAAAAGCCGCGGCGGACGAGTTCTCGCGCGAGATCATCAACGGCTTTGCCGGCAACGTGGACGAGGTGGAGTCGGCCGTGAACCGCTTCCGCGATGCCGTGCAAACTGTCCCGATGTTCGGCGGCAAGCGCATCGTGTGGTTCAAAAACTTGAATTTTCTCGCCGACAGCGTGACCGGCCGGGCCGAGGGCACGCTCAAGCAGGTGGAGGCGCTGCAGGAATTGCTCGAGAAGGTGAACGGGGACGAGGTGGCGATTGTCATCACCGCCGCGCCGGTGGACCGGCGCCGCTCGTTCCCGAAATGGTGCGAGGGGCGCGCCGACTTCACGCTGGCGGGTGGTGGCGACGGTGAATCCGCCGGCGAGGCGCTGACCGCCGTGGTGCTCGGCGAGGCGCGCGAGTGGGGCGTGACGTTCGGCTCCGGCGCGATCGAGCTGCTGTTGCAGAAGGTCGGGGCCAACACCCGGCTGCTGACCGAAGAAACGCGCAAGCTCGCGACCTATGTCGGAGAGGGCGGGGTGATCGAGGACGCGCAGGTGGAGGAGCTCACGCCGAATTTTGCCGAGGGGGATTTTTTTGCCGCGGCCGACCGTTTTTTTGCGGGCGACCTGCCGGGGACGCTGGCGGAACTGCGGCGGCATTTCTTCGCCGGGGGCGACGCCCGGCCGGTCATCAGCGCGCTGCAGAACCGCAATCGCATCCTCATCCAGTGCCGGGTGCTGATGGACAACGGGGAATTGCGCGCGCCCGGACCCTACGGTTTCGACAAGGCCGCGTGGGCCCGCGCGCAGGAGGCCTACACGAAACACTTTGGCGGCGATGCCACCAAGAGCTCCTTCAATATCTTCACGCAGAACCAATGGTATGCCGGCAAGCTCGTCGGCGGGGCCAGGCTGCCGCCGCTGCGCCGGTTGATCGACAACCAGCAGGAGTTCATCCGCGCATTCGAGGAAATCATCCGGCGCCCGAACGAGCAGGAGACGGTGCTGCGGGAGATGACAATCCGATGCCTGGCCGCTTGAGTGGCCGGAAGTGACACGGCTTCAGATTTCCTCGAAGATGTTGGTGCCGGTGCCGCCCGCCGCGTCCCACTGAAAGTTCTCCTCCAGGCACAGGCGGCCCGCGGCCGAGCGCGTGAGCTTCGCGGCCGAACTGCCGCTCTGCAGGACCTGATCCACGGTCACCTGCACGTAGCGAAAATTGAGGACGGATCCCTTCCACACGCCCGCGAGGTAACCCGCGACAATTTTGCCGCCGCGGTAGGGCGCGGTCACGACCCGACCCTGCTGGTGAAATTCGAAGATGGTCTCGCGGCCGACCACGCCGTTGGCCGCCGTGCTCATCACGCACATCTTCACGCCCTCCAACGAAACAGGAACTGATTCCGGCGGGGCCATGCGCGCTATTTGATGCCGCCGAACACGGCCTGGTGCTCCTGCCGCCAGAAGCACTCGGGCTCGGCGAAGCCGGCCGCCGCCAGCAGTTTCAACTCCAACCACAACGGCGGGTAGTAGTCCTCGACCGCCCAGTCGGCGAAATTCTGCCGTGCCTCGGCGTCGGTGGTGCCATGTGTTTGCTGAAACCTGGACCACACGTTGAAGTAGTGCTCCCGCGGGCCGGGCCGGCTGTCCATCATGGTGTCGGCGTTGGCAAACAAGCCGCCGGGCCGGAGCGCGGCAAAGATGTGGCGGTAGATTTCGCCCTTCGCCGTCAAATCCTTCACATGATGCAGCGCGATGCACGCGACGACCGCATCGCACGCCGGCAGCGGTTCGGCGAAGGATCTGGCCACGAATGAAATCCGATCATTGAATGGCGCACAGCGTTCGCGGGCGAACGCCAGCATTGCCGTGTCCGTGTCCCAGATTTGCACGCGGACGTTCGGGAAACGCTCCGCCACGGCCGCGGCGAGCGCGCCGGTGCCGCCGCCGAGATCAAGCACAAGTCCGCCCGCGCGCGGCAGGCAGCGCGCGAGTAGATCCATGTGAATGACGCGCATCGCATCGTAGCCATAAACCAGCGTGCGGATGCGGCGGTCGTATTCATCGATCTTTAGCTTGAGGTGTCCCTCGACGGAGTGGGCCATGGGGGAAAGAGTGGAAGAAAGCCGGACGCAGGGCGAGCCCGCAACCGATGCGAGGCAGCACAGTGACACGCTTTTCCATTGGCAACCCGGCGGGGGTGCACTAACGGTTTCGCGCCGTGAAACAGCCAGCTCCCAACCCCGAAACCATCCCCAATGTGCTCGCCGGGCGCTATGCCTCGGCGGCGATGAAGGAGAACTGGTCGGCGCGCGGCCGCATCCTGCTCGAGCGCGATTTCTGGATCGCAGTGATGAAAGCGCAGAAGGACCTGGGCGTCGCCATCCCGGCCGAGGCGATCAAGGATTACGAGCGGGTGCGCGACGACGTGGACCTGGGCCGCATCAAGGAGCGCGAGCAGGTGACGCTGCACGACGTGAAGGCGCGGCTCGAGGAATTTTCCGAACTGGCCAAGCGCCAGTTCATCCACCTTGGCCTGACCAGCCGCGACCTGACCGAAAACGTGGAGCAACTGCAGGTCGCCCGGTCGCTGCAACTCGTGCAGTTCAAGGCCGCCGCCGCGCTGCTCGCGCTGGCCCGGCAAGCCGAGAAGCACCGCGACGTGATGATCACCGGCCGCACGCACAACGTGCCGGCCCAGCCCACGACGCTCGGCAAGCGGCTCGCGATGTTTGCGCAGGAGATGTTGATCGCCCTGGCGCGCCTCGACGATCTCATGGAGCGCTATCCGGTCCGCGGTCTCAAAGGCGCGGTCGGCACCCAGCTTGACCAGCTTACTTTGCTCGGCGGCGACACCACCAAGGTGGATCAGCTCGAGGCCCGGATTGTGAAACATCTCGGGTTCAAGCAATCGCTGACGGCGACCGGCCAGGTTTACCCGCGCAGCCTCGACTTCGAGGTCGTGAGTGCGCTGCACCAGGCCGGCGCGGCGGCGGCGAGCTGCGCCACAACGCTGCGGCTGATGGCCGGCGCGGGCCTGCTGACCGAGGGATTCCAGGAGGGGCAGGTGGGCTCCTCCGCGATGCCGCACAAGGTGAACGCCCGGAATTGCGAGCGGGTGTGCGGCTTTTCCACGATCTTGTCCGGCTACGTGACGATGACGGCCGGCCTCGCCGGCCACCAGTGGAACGAGGGCGACGTGTCGTGCTCGGTCGTGCGCCGCTTGGCGCTGCCCGATGCGTTCTTTGCCATCGACGGCCTGCTCGAGACGTTCCTCGCGGTGCTGCGGCAGATGGAAATTTTCCCGGCGGCCATTGCAGCCGAGAACGAGCGCAACCTGCCGTTCCTCGCGACCACGACCATCTTGATGGAAGCCGTGAAGGCCGGCGCGGGCCGCGAGACCGCCCACCAGGCGATCAAGGGGCACGCACTGGCCGCCGCCAAGGCACTGCGTTCGGGCAGTGACGCCGATCTGCTCGACCGGCTGGCCGGCGACAAGCGGATCGGCCTGGGCAAAAAGAAACTGTCGGAAATCATGGCGCAGAGCGAACGTTTCGTCGGCGCCGCCCCGCACCAGGTGGACGCCTTGGTGGCGGCCGTGCAGCCGCTGGCGAAAAAGCACAAGGGCGCGGCGGATTACCGCCCCGGCAAGTTGCTGTAATGCGGTCGGGATTCGGCGGGCACAGACCGCCGCGACAGGCCGGCCGGCCCGATTTTCGCCCGGCGGGAGATTTAGTTTGCATCCGCCGGAAGCGCGCCCTTTTTTGAACCCTCTTTTGGATTCTTTAACAGCTTTAAACCACCACACTCCATGGCAGAAGAATTAGTAGGTAATTGTCTGATCGGCCAGTCCGGCGGTCCCACGGCCGTCATCAACGCTAGCGTCGCAGGCGTTGTCGCCGAGGCCCTTAACCATGCCTCCATTGAGGAAGTCTATGGTGCGCTGAACGGCGTGCTCGGCCTCCTGAACGAGGACTTCGTCGATCTCGCGGCTGAGTCGCAGCAGGCCATCCGCGGCCTCCGTTTCACCCCCGGCGCGGCGCTGGGCACGTGCCGCACGAAGCTGAAGAAACCGCAGGACTTCGAACGGGCGCTCGAGGTGTTCAAGGCGCACAACATCCGTTACTATTTCCACATCGGCGACGCCGACTCGCAGGAGACCGCCGTCAAGCTGGCGGAACTCGCCGCGACCCAAGCCTACGAGCTGCGCATCATCGGCATCCCGAAGACGATTGAAAACGACCTGCCCGCCACCGACCACTGCCCCGGCTACGGCAGCGCGATCAAATACATCGGCGCCACCGTCAAGGAGCTCGCGCTCGACGCCGAGTCCATGGGCCAAGGCGACCTCGTCACCCTCGTCGAGGTCATGGGCCGCAACACCGGCTGGCTCGCCGCCGGCGCCTCGCTGGCCAAGCGCCGCGACCACCCGAATGACCCGCCGCACCTAGTTTACCTGCCCGAGGTTCCCTTCACCAACGAGAAATTCCTCGACGACGTTCGCCGCATTTTGAAGCGCGAGAAGCACTGCGTGGTCGTCGCGGGCGAGGGCCTCGTGGACAAGGACGGCAATTATGTTTCCGTTGAGACCAGCTCGACCGACGCGGCCGGCCACGCCCAGCTCGGCGGCGTCGGCGAATACCTGAAGGATCTCGTCGAGTCCCAGCTCAGTGTGAAGGCTCGTGTGGCCCGCCTCGGCATCACCCAGCGCGCCGCCGCCCACCTCAGCTCCAAGACCGATGCCGATGAGGCGTTCCTCGTGGGTCAGGCTGCGGTGAAGGCCGCCATCAACGGCGAGTCCGGCAAGCTCATCACGCTTGTGCGCGGCGACGGCGACAATTACACCTGCGAGACCGGGCTCACGCCCCTCACCGATGTCGTCGGCAACCTGAAGAAGCTCCCCCGCGAGTGGATCAACGAAGACGGCGTCAGCCTGAACTTTCAGTTCTTCCGCTACGCCACGCCGCTGATCCAGGGCGAGGTGGTTGTGCCCTACGACAACGGCCTGCCCGCCTATGCCCGCCTGACGCGGGAGTCTGTGGACAAGACCCTGCCGGCCTACGAGGCCTGAGCCCTCGACAAGTTTCAGTGCGAAGAGCCGGTCCACCGACCGGCTCTTTTGTTTGGCACGGGTCGGTGACATCGGCCCGCGCTCAAGCAAGTTGACTCACCGCGGCAATATCGGTTCACAATGCCGTGGAAAGTCTGGGCCTGTAGCTCAACGGTTAGAGCAGGGGACTCATAATCCCTTGGTTCTGGGTTCGAATCCCAGCGGGCCCACCACTCATCTAGAGGCGAAGAAATCGCAAGCATGCAGAGCGACACATAGTATGGTCCGTTCTGGCCAACCTTTACTGCATGCTAACTGGGTCTGCCCTTGGCTGTGAACCAACGAGCAAAGTGGCGGCAGTTCATGAACGCCGCAATCAGCGGCGAGGGGCAGTTTTTCCTAGTTCGATGCTGTTAATCACTCCAGATATCTCTGCATAATCTGTAAAAATATTTGCCACAAAAATATGTAAACAGATGAATATTATGGAGTTTATATACTGCAAAAGTATATACAAAAATACATATTTACACTTGTTTTTTCCAAAATATCGTCGTCTTGTTTTTAAGTACCCTACTCCAAAAAGGCTGATCGATTGAGTGATCAATCGATTTGCGTTTTCCGAGATAAACAGACCCCAAGTAAGTGCTTAAGATTCGGCGCCCTTGTTCGCTCATGGGGACTGCTCCAAGTCAGGGTTTATTCACCCCCCAACCCGCCCCCACTACAATGAACCTTCATCAATCGTCGTCTTCACGACTGTGGAAACTCCTGCCGCTCCTGGCCGCCTGTATCGGATCTCCGTTTGTCCTGACAGGCCAGACCACGACCCCTTCCCCGGCGACGGATAAAAACGGCCCTGCGCCTGCCGCCTCCAACAACGAGGTGTTGGTCCTGAATCCTTTTATCGTAAGCACGTCGAAAGACAAAGGCTATAAGGCGACCAACGCGACTTCCGGCACGCGGCTTGATGCGGCGATAAAAGATCTCCCCATGTCGCTGGAAGTGATCACATCCGATTTTATCAAGGACACTGGGGCGGTGAATCTGCGGGAAGCGCTCCGCTACAGCGCCGGGATCCAGCTCCAGTCGCAGAATGATTACACGGGAAATGGTCTGGCCCAGTATCAAAACCCGGGTGGCGTGAACAACCCGGAAATGCAGACGGCGAACAAAACGGATACATCCATTGTCATTCGCGGCTTCACCACGGACAACGCGCTCCGCGACGGATTCCGCCGCAAGGTGACGACCGATGCGGCCAACGTCAGCCGCATTGAAGTGGTCCGGGGCCCGGCGGCACTGCTCTATGGCATCGGGAACTTTGGCGGCGTGGTCAACTACCTCATCAAACAGCCGGAGGCGAAGCTGGGCGGCTCGACGGAGTTCACCTTTGGCAGCTTCGGATTGATCCGCGGAACGGTGGATGAAACCGGCTCGTTCGCCGACGGCAAGGCCGGCTACCGGTTTACCGCAGCGGTGCAGCAAAACGGCGACTACACGGAATTCTACAAGGTGAAGAAATATGCCGTGGCGCCGATCTTCACCTACCGTCCCTGGAAGAATACGGAGGTCACCCTCGACCTGGAATACGGCCGCAACCAGACCACCGGACTGGGCTTCCAAAGCATCCGGGCCCGGGCGGATGCGCTCGGCAACAGCGGGCGCGAGGAGCATGCGGGCTTTATCACCTTTCCCGGGAAACATCTGCGCACCATGCGCTGGTCCGGTCCGGAAACGTTTCAGAAGACTTACCAGGGAAATATCGAGCTCAAGCTGACGCAGCATATCGCCGAAGGCCTCGATTTCCTCGTCGGCTTCGACCAGTCGTCGGTCACGTTTGACACCCGCGACGTGAACGCGTCGGTTGGCAACAACATCGGGCCGATTGCGCTCTGGAGCACGGTTTATCCCGTGCCGCTGGATGCCGCGCGGGGCGACACGGACGCCAACTGGGCCGCCTCGCCCGTGCCGCATTCCATCATGGCCTACAGTTGGTCCAACGTGAAGAACGGGCAGCGCGCCAAGCAGGGCCGCGCCGAGTTGAGTTACAAGCTCGACCTGTTTGACAAGCATCCTTGGTTTGAAATCAAGAACAACTTGCTGGTCGGCGTCTCGACCGAGAAGGACAAGAACACGAGCGTCCGCTACACGCTCGACGGCAACAACCAGGTGTATGACTGGAAGAGCGCCTCGGATCCCACCCCGTTCCGCTATGCGACCCAAGGGGACGGCTCGCCTTCCTTGCCCCTCCGGCTGCGGCATACGAGCGAGTCTATCGCCAAGGAGACCGGCGAGTATGCCATTTACCAAGGGAAATTCCTGAAAGGGATGCTCACCGTGTTGGGTGGCATTCGCCGCGACTCCAACGGGGTTTCCACCAGCGATGTCGGTTACAACTACGCCGACGGCTCCATTGATAAGGGCGCCACGAGTTCCTACGCCCCCGATACCAAGTCCTACCGCACGAATCAGATCGGCGTGAGTTTTTCGCCGATCAAATCCATCAGCATCTATGCGATGCGTTCCCAGGGATTGAATCCCAATTTTTCGGGGGCGCGCGACATGACCGGGAAGCCCATGGATGCGGTCATGGCGACGAACAAGGAGATCGGGCTCAAGTTCGACCTGTTTGACGGACGGGTATCCGGGACTATTTCGCATTACCAAATCACCCGGGAGGGCCAGCCGAACGGCAGCTTCTGGTGGGCTCCGCAGACCGCGACACACAAGTTTGATCCGACCAAACCCGTGGTCTACAATGTCACCGACTTGAATCCCGACGCCGCCACGAAATACACCTACAAGGACAATACCGGGGCGACGGTGCCGCTCATCCAATGGAATAACAATTACGCCTACTGGGGTGATCTGAACAATTTGTCGGGCGTGCCCCCCGGGGCCGCCGGTGCCACTGCCACGACGGCCGGCCTGCAAAGCTACCAGAGCGACAAACTCAATCCTCAACGGGTGGCGGTCCAAACGTCCTGGTCGGCAGCCAAATCCGCCGGCGCGGTCAGTTACTGGGACAAATCCGGCAATTCGATCAGCGAATCAGCCTTCGCCTCGTTGATCGCGGCCAGCGGTCCCGGCAGCGCCTACGCCACGATCAATGCGTCCAATACGGTTGGGGCGGCCTACATGGATGCGGTTTATGGTTACACGCGCGCTGCTGGCACCGCGCACCCGGGCAGCGACAACTGGCCCGGCTGGTTTTTCAACAGTTCCCCGGCCGGAACCGGTTACAACAACGCCTCGCAGGACACGAATGCATTCGTGAACAATCCGTCGCTCTCGGCCCCCGAGTCCGACCGCAATACGGGCTGGGACGGGCAGTTGATCATCTCCCCGACTGACGATTGGCAGATCCTGTTCAGCTTCGAAAAGAACAATCACACAATTCTTTCGCTCGGCCAATTCCCGGACTATCCCTATCAGGACAAGGATCGCTGGGCAACTTGGATGTTCCCGAACGGGCAGTGGGGCCTGTCCGGTTATTATGACAAGAACATCCAGTATACAAACGAAGCCTCCACCGCGACCTTCTCCTTCAAGGGTTTGATCTACCCGGGTGCGCAAGGCATGGATTATCCGAAATGGTCCTGGAGTGCTTTCACGAAGTTGCGGATGACCAAATTTGGTTTCAAGGGCCTGGCCATTGGCGGAGGTGTTGTGCGAACCGGCCCGCAGGAATATCAGAGCGGATTTACGCACGCGGGTGATGCGTTGAAGGACAACAGCGGCTCGCCGATCATCCTGGACACACCTCCGCGTTGGACCGTGAATGTTTTTTCCCGCTACGATTTCAAGGTCGACCAGCACGATGCCTACATTCAGGCCAATGTGGATAACCTGCTCAACGACCAGCATCATTATGGGCTTCTCTGGGCGCCGGGATTCAGTGCCCGCGTGACGCTGGGTGTCAGCTTCTAGCCGGGTAACAATGGTCCCGAGGCACGCGCGTGCCTGTAGCGCGTGCTTCCCCGGAAGCCATGGCCGTCCTGCAGGATTCCATCCGATGGCGCCTTTGCCGTCGTGGTGGAATTACGGTCTTTCCCTTCATCCTTCCCTTTGTGCGGGCAAAAAATCAACGCGCGAGCGGAAGATGCTTCCCTCCCGGCCAGTGCATAAAGTCCCATTTCCCCCATGCCATTGCCTCCAACCAACAGCAATGTCTGCGCATCCAGCAATCCTGAAAGCGCAGGCCCGGCAATGGCGCCCATCCATCGGGCTACCATCCTGGCCCAGGTGGGGGAGCGCCGGTTTCCCGAGACATTCGTGTGGGGTGTAGCAACGGCGGCCCCGCAAATTGAGGGTGGAGCATGGACGGATGGCAAGGGCCCGTCGATTTGGGATTCATTCTGCCGTCTCCCGGGGAAGGTTCACAATGGAGACACGCTGGATGTCGCCTGCGATCACTATCACCGATATAAAGAGGACTTTGCTTTGATGGCCCGGCTTGGCGTGAGGAATTACCGCATGTCGATTGCCTGGCCGCGAATTTTCCCATGCGGTCATGGGCTGCGGAACCAAAAGGGGCTGGATTTCTACGGCCGGTTGATCGATGCCGCCCTGGCCGAGGGCGTGACGCCGTGGGTGACGATGTTTCATTGGGACCTGCCCCAGGCACTGGAAGACGAAGGCGGCTGGCGCCAGCCGGGCGTGGTGGCTGCGTTTGCCACCTACGCAGATACAATTGTGCGCGCCTATGGTGATCGCGTGAAGCACTGGATCACCCTGAATGAAATCTATTGCTTCACCGAGCTGGGCTACGGGGTCGGGCAAAAGGCCCCGGGGGCTCGTGAAGGACAGAGGGTGATCAATCAGGCCTACCATCACGCCTTGCTTTGCCATGGCCACGGTGTTCGCGCGGTGCGCGAGCACGGCGGGCCCGGAGCCAGGGTCGGCTTGACCGATAACGCGTCGGTGTCGATCCCGGTGAGCGAGACGGCGGCGGACATTGCGGCTGCGCGCGGCAGTTTTGTGGCGAACAATGCCCGGGTGCTTGATGCCATCTATCGCGGACGCTACGCACCGGAATACCTTGCTCGAGCCGGGGCCGCCGCCCCAGTGCATGTGGCGGAAGACTTCGCGCTTATCTCGCTCCCCACCGATTTTCTCGGGCTCAACATTTATACCGGTCAGTTCGTCCGGAGCGGTGTGGCTGGACAGCCTGAAACCATCCCGTTCGCCGGGAACTATCCGCGGGCGGACAGTCCCTGGCTCTGGCTGGCACCACGCGCATTGTATTGGGGGACGCGCCACGTCTATGAGATCTATGGCGTCAAAAGCGTCATTATCACCGAAAATGGCTCGGGATACAACGAGCCCCCGGCGGGCGGCGAGGAGGTGCTGGATATCAACCGGGTCGAATATGCCAGGAGTTGCCTGCAAGAACTGGCGCGCGCGATGGATGACGGTGTCCCCGTCGACGGCTATTTCCTTTGGTCGTTCATGGACAACTTCGAGTGGGAGGATGGATACCACCGCCGTTTTGGGATCGTCCATGTGGATTTTGCCAGTCAGAAACGCACCCCCAAGCTGAGCGCGCGTTGGTTCAGCGAAGTGATAACCCTGAATCGTTTGGTGTAAAATCCCGTGGCTGAAACCACACCTTCCAAGCTCGTGGCCAGGCTCGTCGTGGCGATCACAATGGCCGTTCATCCGGTTTCGGCGGCGGAGCTTACGGCGGCGGATTTCCTTAAAGCGGAGGGCGTGGTGCTGAAAAGAGAAAAGGGGAGAGGGGCCGTGGTAACTTTGCGCGGCACCAATCTCGGAGGCTGGTTTGTCCAGGAAGGCTGGATGTCGCCCAACGGCCGCGGGACGCTCCCGTGTGGCGGCTGGCGGATTGCCGGACCCGGGGGAGCCCATGCCACCACGTTGGACGGGAAGGGCCGAACGGGTTGGCAGCCGGAGGCGCTGACCGCCGCGGAGGAATGCAGCCTCGATATCGGGCAGTTGCGCGCCTTCGACCAGGTGATCATCGACTTCGGTGCGGGTGCATCGCCCCATGGACTGTCCATCCGGGTCTCCCGGGATGGAGCGACGTGGTCGGAAGTGCGTCAGCAAAGCGTCGAAAGCCCGGCCGGTCGCCAGGTCATCACATTGGACAATACCTACACCGCGCGCTACCTTAAGTTGCATGTGGCCGGGGACACGGTTGCGCCGTGGTCGATAGCTGCAATCAACCTGCGGCAAGGCGACGACTATACGGTGCGCATGACTCTGTTGGACCGGTTTGGCGAAAGAGAAGCGGACCGGCTGATCGGGGTTTTTCAAAAAACTTGGATTCAGCAATCCGACATCGACAACATCCGGGCGATGGGAATGAACGCGGTCCGCATCCCGCTCAACTGGCTGGACTTCATGCGCGACGATGGCACTTGGAAGCCGGATCCGTGGGCGCGGTTGGATTGGGTCGTCGAGGTGTGCCGCCAGCGGGGAATATATGTCATCCTCGATATGCATGCCGTGCCCGGCGGGGCCAGCCCTTGGGCCAGCAGCGGCCGGGCAGGGGACGACGGCACGGGGCAGAATTCCAACGGCTTCTGGTCCAAACCGGAATACCAACGGCGCTTGATTGAGCTATGGGAGAAAATCGCGGCGCACTACTGCGGCGATCCGGCCATCGCGGGTTATGATCTGATCAATGAACCGCTGGTCCATTTTGATGAGCGGCCTCGCGCCGGGCAGCAGTATGCCGACGCTGCGCTGCAAAAGGCCGCTCTCTTCGACCGGATTTACCGTGCGGTTCGTGCCTTGGACCCCGATCACGTCATCATCATCGCGGCCTACACCGTGGCCCCGCCAGATGACACCGCTTATATTGGAGCAGCCTCCGGTTTCGCCGGCATTACGCCACCCTCGTTTCATGGCTGGACCAACGTGGTCTATCAGACGCACCACTACGACATGACCCAGACGCAGAGCCGGGAGGCGCAGCACCGCCTGGTGGCCGGCGCGCTCAAGGACATCGCCCGTTTTCAGCGGGAGTGGAACGTGCCCCTCTATGCCGGCGAATATTCGCTCTATGGATTTTATGATGTCTGGGCGGAATGGATGGTCGGGTTGAATGCGCTGAACGTTTCCTGGACGAATTGGGCCTACAAGGTGCGGGGCCGGCCGGAGGAGACGGGCGGGGGAAACTGGGGTTTCTACCACGACAACCGGAATGTCGTTCCCGATATCGCCAACGACAGTGCGGATGAAATCGCCGCGAAATGGAGTCGTTTCAGCACTGCGGAGTTCACCCGGAATACCCGGCTGATTGAAGTTGTCAGCAGATACACCTCTGGAACGGTTCTCGGCGCTGAGGCGGTCTCAGCCCCGCCGCCAAGTGTTGCGAGAGCCGATGAGCCAGCTGCCGGTCGGATGCCCTCTGGGGAAACAGTTGCGCGTGGGCGCGGATTTGCCCATGTCTTTTCCACCGCGGATTCCCTCGCTGTCCCGACCGACTGCCGATGAGCCTTGTCACCCAGCAACTACTCGCAAGAAAGCTCAAACTCTCCGGGACCACCGTCTCCCGCAGTCTCGCAAACCATCCGGCGATAGCCAAGGAGACCCGCGCGCGCGTGCTCGAGGCGGCTGAGAAGATGGGCTTTAGCCTTACACAGAAGCACTTCGTGCATCGCAAGAAGACGGCTAAGAATATCACGATCGGCGTCTTGATCGGGGTGCGTAACAAGGCTCCCGGCACCGCCACATTTCCATTCCTTCTCAAGGGGATTCATGAACGTGCCGCGACGGAAAATGTGCTTGTGGAGGTTCAGTATCAAAATCCGGATGAATTCCACCCCGAGGTGAGGGGCAACAGGGTTTTTCGGCGCATTCGTGAAGGCGGATGGAGGGGGCTGATACTGATCTACCCGTTTGCGACCGCAGCCATCGAAGTCCTCTCGCGAAAGATTTCCGCTGTCGCGGCACTTGAACAATGGACAGTGGGAGACCCGCCGCTTCGGAGCTTACGTCGCCGGGCTGTTTGCCAACGGATTGGATTTCAACAAGGATTGGGCTTTCAACGTCCATGCGTCCGCCCCGCTTCTGCCCCCCGGTGTGATAGCGGACCAAGTGGTGGAGAAAATCCGGCGCGATGGCGTCACGGCTTGGGTTTGTGCGGCCGATCACCAAGGGTATCAGTTGATGCAGGATCTCAAGGCCCGGGGGATTCGGGTTCCTGAGGACTGCTCTGTAACCGGATATGACGGAATTGAGCCACCACACGGGATGCCTCCTCTCACGACCGTGCGGGTGCCAAACGAGGACATTGGCGCGGCCGCAGTCGCAAGGCTACTCAACCGCATGTCGCATCCGCATTCGGTTGGAGCGAAGATACTCCTGAACACCCGGTTCGTCATCGGCGCGACAACAGCACGCAATGAAATATGAGGGGCAACGCGCCCTCGTGTTCTCCGCCAGCAGGGTTATATCGGATATCGTCCTGCGCACGCCCGGGATTTGTCCGGGCCGGGTCGTCCGGCAAACGAAGCCGAGGCAAAGAGTGCTCGCGCTTGGGGGACTGGCCGCATTAGCGTCCCGACATGCGCGCTCTTCTGGCGGCTTTGGTTATTTCGCTCCCGGCGGCGACCGGGTTGGCCGAGATCTTCAATCTCCGCGAGCAGGGCCGGCTGGAGCTCTTTCCGGTCGGGGAATGGAATATCCACGGCGATGACCAGGGCGATCTCAAGATCCAGCTCACGCCGAAGAGCCCAAAGGTCAACGCGGCCTGCGAGATGAATGTTACCGCGAGCGGACCGGACGAGTTTCCCACCAAGGCCAAGCTGTCCCGGAAGGTGGAGGAAGCCGCTCGGCAGATGATTGAGTCGGGCCAGTTCGTGGAGAGCGCGCCCGCGGTGAAATCATTCTACTGCAAGCAGGGCTTCGGCTATTACTTCACACTCACCGACCCGAAGCTGGTCGGGCGGGAGCCCGTGCCCGGCGACTACAAGCAGGTCACCATGGGGATGATCCGGCTGAGTTCGGGTGTAATGATCGAGGTGCAGATTCTTTCGGACGGAGAGAAGACCGAGGCATACCAGCAACTGCTCGGCATGGTCGAGGGCATGGAGCTGCAGGGGAAGTGATTTTGTTCGCCGCTACGACCGACAGGGGAGGCGTCTCGCCCCCAACTTTCACTCGCCAGACGAGCATGGGCCCCGTTGCGGCTGGCTCTGCGCCGGGGCGAATGTCCTCGGTTCTTGCTCGCGCAAAACCGAGGCAAACGTAGATTCGCCGGACTTCCCTTATGCCTGCCCCCGCCGCCGCTACGCCGCGCATGTATCAGTTCTCCCTGACGCAACAGATCATGCTGGGCCTCGTGGTGGGCGTCCTGCTCGGCTGGTGGATGAGCGAAATGGCACCCGAGGGACGCGCCAACTGGGACACGTGGATGGCGCTGATCCGCGACATCTTCTTGCACTTGATCAAGATGATGATCGCCCCGCTGATTTTCGCCAGCGTCGTGCAGGGCTTCGCCGGCACCGGCGACATGAAGAAAGCCCGCCGCATCGGCGTGAAGGCGCTGATCTATTTTGAAATCGTCACCACGCTTGCGCTCGTCGTCGGGCTGTTCGTCGTGAATGTACTCAAACCCGGCGTTGGCGTGAACTTGGTGAGTGACGCGACGCAGTCCACGGCCGGCCTCGCCAAGCCTCTGACCTTGGTGGAAATCATTTTGCATGCGTTCCCCACGAGTATGATGGACGCCATGGCGCGCAACGACGTGCTCCAAGTGGTGGTCTTTGCGGTGCTCTTTGCCATGGCGGTCATCGCCGCCGGCGCCGCCGGCAGGCCCGTGCTCGAGTTTTGCGGCAGCCTGACCAGCGTGATGTTCAAGTTCGCCGGTATCATCATGAAATTCGCCCCGTTCGGCGTCGGTGCAGCCATCGCGGTCACCGTCGGACATCAAGGATTGGGCTCGCTTCTCACCCTCGGCAAACTGGTGCTGACCCTTTACACCGCGCTCGTCATCTTCGTGGTCTTCGTGTTCGGTTTGGTGATCTGGCTGGCTCGGGTGCCGTTGAAACCGTTCATCAAGGCCGTGCGTGAGCCGTTCACGCTGGCCTTCGCGACGGCAAACAGCGAGGCGGCTCTGCCCAAGGCCTTCGAGAACATGGAAAAAGTCGGCGTGCCGCGCGGCATCGTCGGCTTCGTGCTGCCCGCCGGCTACTCGTTCAACCTCGACGGCTCCACGCTGCACCTCGCGGTCGCGTCGGTCTTCGTGGCCCAGGCCGCGGAGGCCACCACCGGCATTCATTTTGGGATCGGCCAGCAAATCACGATGATGCTGATCCTCATGCTGACCTCGAAGGGTGTCGCGGCCGTGCCGCGCGCGTCGTTTGTGGTGCTCGTCGCGGCGCTGGAGTCGTTCAAGCTGCCGGTCGCGGGCGCCTTTCTCATCCTCGGCGTCGACGCACTGCTGGATATGGCGCGCACCTCCGTCAACGTCCTCGGCAACTGTCTCGCCAGCGTGGTGGTCGCTCGCTGGGAGGGCGAATTCGACGACCAGAAAGCCGCGGCCTTCGCCGCCGCCGCCGACCCGAAAGCTTGATGCTTTAAACACCTACTGCGGGCGGGTTTAACTTCCGGGCGGGGCAAATGATTTGCCCGCCGGGTGGGCGGCCCTAATTTTCGCCATTCATGAGTGATTTTTTCGGCATAACGCTGGAGGCGGTCCTCATTGTCGGGCTGGTGCTCGCCAACGGCTTTTTCGTGGCCGCCGAGTTCGCGCTGGTAAAGGTGCGGGCCAGCCAGCTGCGGCCGATGCTCAAGACCGGCGGTGTGCGGGCCCGGCTGGCCCTGTGGGCCTCCCAGCATCTCGGCGCGATCCTGTCGGCGACCCAGCTGGGCGTGACGCTTGCCAGCCTCGGGCTCGGCTGGCTGGGTGAACCGTTCCTCGCCCACCGGCTGGCGCCAGTCCTCGCGAAGCTGGGCGTCATCGATCCGGCGGCGGTTTCCTCCATCGCCTTCGCCGTGGCGTTCACGGTCATCACCTTTGTCCATATCGTGTTTGGCGAGCTCGGACCCAAGGCGTTTGCCATCCAGCGGCCGACGGGTGTCGCACTGTGGGCCTCGGCCCCGCTGGTGGTGTTCTATTACACACTCTACCCCTTCATCTGGGTCCTCAACGCCACGGCCAACCTGCTCCTGCGCTGGGCCGGGCTGCAGCCGGCGGGCGCCGGGGAGCACGCCTTCAGTGCCGACGAATTGGAATATGTGTTCAGTCACGCCCGGCACGCGCATCCCGGCGACGCCTTGATCAACAAGCTCATGGTGCAGTCATTGCGCGCCCGGGAGACGACGGCCCAGCAGATCATGCGGTCGCGCGACCAGGTCGTGGCGCTCTGGCTGGACAGGCCACTGGCCGAGAACCTCCGCATCGCGCAGACGAGCGGCCACAGCCGCTTCCCGGTCTGCTCGGGCTCGCTCGACAAGGTCGAGGGCATGCTGCTGGTGCGCGAGTGGCTCTGGCAGATCCAGGCGCTTGGGCCCGACACGCCGTTCGAGCCGCTCGTGCGGCCCGCGGTCGAATTCCACCAGGGCACGCCCCTGCACACCATGATCGAGGACTTTCGCTCGGCGCGCAGCCATCTCGCCGTGGTGCTCGATGAGAAAAAGGCGCTGGCGGGCATCGTCACCTTCGAGGACGTGCTGGAGGAGATCGTCGGCGACATCCGCGACGAGCTGGACATCGAGCACGGGCCGGTTTTCAAGCGCACCGAGCACTCCATCACCGTCAGCGGCGCGTTCACCATGCGCGAGCTGCAGGCCGAGACGGGCTGGCCGGTCGAATGGCAGCCGCGCGAGACCGTGGCCACGTGGGCCATCCGGCTTTTCGGCCATGTGCCCAAGCGTGACGAGACGATGGTCACCGGCGATTACCGGCTGACTATCCTCGAGGCCAATGCCGAGCGGCCGCGCCGCGTGCGCATCGAGCGGATCAGCAGCGAAGGCAAGAGCCTCGTCGCCTGAGATGCACGACTGGCAGACCGTCCTGGCCGCCCTCCCGCTGTTTTTCTGGCTCGGCGCTACTTGGGAAGTGATGCGCGGCAACCGCCGGCTGAAGCGGCTTGCGACACTGACAGCACCCGTGCCCCTGGTCTGGCCGCGCGCGTCGGTCATCTTCGCCGCCCGCAACGAGGGCCGGACGCTCGGCGCCGCTGTGCCCACGATGCTGGCGCTCGATTATCCCGATTTCGAGCTGATCGCAGTCGACGATCGCTCCGAGGATGACACCGGGGCGGTGCTGGACCGGCTCGCCGCGGCCAACCCGCGACTGAAGGTGGATCATGTCCGCGAACTGCCGCCGGGCTGGATCGGCAAGAACCACGCCCTGCACCATGGCGCGCAGCAGGCCACCGGCGAATGGATCCTGTTCACCGACGCCGACATTCACTTTTCGCCGGACACGCTCCGGCGCGCCATCGCCTACGCCCGGGCCCAGAACCTGGACCACCTGGCCGCCGTGCCGCAGCTGAATGAGCGCGGCCACCTCCTCGGCATCTGCGTCAACGCCTTCAGTTTTGCGTTCACCCTCGGCATCCGGCCGTGGCGGATTCCCGACCCGCGCACCGCGGCGCACGGCGGGGTGGGCGCGTTCAACCTCGTGCGCGCGGCGACCTACCGCAAACTGGGCGGGCATGGGCCGATCCGCCTGCGCCCGGACGACGACATCAAGCTCGGCAAGCTGATGAAGGCCGGCGGGTGGAGCGAGATGGTGCTCGGCGCCGGAGCGATCTCGGTCGCGTGGTATGCCACCGTGAGCGAACTCATCCGCGGGCTGACCAAGAACGCCTTCGCCGGCGCGGACTACCGGCTGTGGGTGCCGCCTTTCGGCGCGACACTCATGGCCGGGCTCTTCCTCTGGCCGCTCGGCGCACTGTTCCTGACCACCGGCCCGGCTTGGTGGTGCTATGCCGGCGGCGCGGCCCTCATGCTCTGGCTCGGGTGGGACCAGACGCGCTTCGCCGGGGGGCGACGCTGGCACGGGCTCTTTCTGCCGCTCGGCATGGCGATCTTCAGTTATATCCTGCTGCGCTCGATGGTGGTCACGCTCTGGACGGGCGGCATCACCTGGCGCGGCACGCACTACCCGCTGCGCGACCTCCGGGCGAACAGGCTGTAAGCGGGATTGAATCGGCTCCCCGGGTCCGTCTAGACTGGGCGGATGAACAGCGCGGCCAGCCCCGAGTCAACGGACGACCTCATTCCCCGTCTGGCGGAGCTCAACCAGATCGGCATCGCGCTTTCGCAGGAGAAAGACCTCGACCGGCTGCTCGAGAAGATCCTCATCGCGGCCAAAAAAATCACCAACGCGGATGGCGGCACGCTTTACCGCCGCCCCGCCGGCAAGGACACGCTGACCTTCGAGATCATCCGCACCGATTCGCTGGGCATCGCCATGGGCGGCACCACCGGCGTGAAGATCGCCTATCCGCCCATCCAGCTTCGCGATCCCCGCGGACGCGAAAACACCTCGATGATCGTCGCCTACGCCGTGCTGAGGGATCGCACGGTCGCCATCGCCGACGCCTACCAGGAGAAGGGCTTCGACTTCTCCGGTACCAAGGCCTTCGACCGCCATATGGGCTATCATTCGCAGTCCTTCCTCACGGTGCCGATGAAGAACCACGAGGACGAGATCATCGGCGTCCTCCAGCTCATCAACGCCAAGGACCGCGCTACGGGCGTCATTGTCCCGTTCGGCGAGACCGACCAGCGCCTCGCCGAGTCTCTCGCCTCGCAGGCGGCCGTTGCGCTCACCAACCGGCAGCTCATCGTCCAGCTCGAGAACCTCTTTGAGTCCTTCGTCAGCCTGCTCAACAAGGCCATCGACGAGAAGTCGCCCTACACCGGCGGGCACTGCCACCGCGTCCCCGTGCTGACCATGCTGCTGGCCGAGGCCGTGCATGAGACGCAATCGGGCCCGCATGCACTGTGGCACATGACCGACCTCGACCGCCACGAACTCAAGCTCGCCGCGTTGCTCCACGACTGCGGCAAGGTCACCACACCGGTCCACGTGGTCGACAAGGCGACGAAGCTCCAGACCCTGTTCGACCGGATCAACCTGATCGACACCCGCTTCGAGGTGCTCAGGCGCGACGCCGAGCTTGCCGCATTGCGCGGCGGCGATGCCGCCGGGCTGCCCGCGCAGCTGACGGAACTTGACGCCGACCGCGCTTTCCTCCGCGCCGCCAACACCGGCGGGGAAACCATGTCGCCC
>WNFI01663747.1_pt1 | contig 71227 bp, 61 predicted proteins | sample 5400471 | NCBI WGS metagenome assembly WNFI01 (sample SAMN13153348, study PRJNA577476) | soil metagenome | isolation source: 100 cm saprolite on Douglas fir-dominated hillslope | place: USA:California | collected 2013-09-17 | reverse complement strand
CGGATGGTATAAGGTGTTTGAGTATAGGCATAGAGAGAACTAAGGATCAGGCAACAAAGTATGAGGATCCTTTTTTTCATTTATGAACTCCTTTACATTATTCCATATTCATTTCTATATTGAGAAGGGGTCATCCTGGTATGTTTCTTAAAAATCTCCCCAAAGTGACTAAGTGTCTTAAAACCCATAGAGGTTGCAACCGTTCTTAACGGTTTATCCGTTTCTTCCAGGTACAATTTTGCAAACCGGATCCGGACCTGCTCCTGGTATCCATACAAACTATAGCCTGTTTTTAGCTTTAGACCGGCCTGTAGTTTTTGTACGCTTAGCCCGACTTCTACGGATAGCCTCTCCGGGGAGATCCTGTCTGCATAATGTTTTTCGATGTAGGTTATAGCCTGTTCAGTGCCTTTAAGATCACGCCGACTTAATAGTATCATTCCGTTGAGTCTCATAAACGAAAGGTTTACTAATAGATAAAAGAGTTTTAGCGAAGAAGCTCGCAGGGCCGGCTCAGATAATAATAGCTTTTTTAGGCATATCATTTTCAATTAAGCATAAGGTGCATATATCCACTTCAGCAAGTGAATGACACAATATTGTTGCAATTACCGTAGAGGAAATTTCCCGCGTTCATCAACCCCTGGCGGCCAAGGCCTTACTTTTCCGCCAAATAAGGCCATCAGCCTGCCGGGTTGTATATATAGGATGCTATAACCAATGCCTTGTATATTTTATGAAAGCCTGTTGGGTATTTTTATTGGCCCTTCCGCTGTCTTAATTTCGCTTTCCTGGCTATTTATTTTCTTCAGGGTTGGATTGCCTTAACCGTATGCAAGGTACATACAGTTGCTATCGGAATCAACTCCATTTGTATCGGATAAATATTTTTTTTAATATTTGGTTTAATGTAAAGAGTCACGTAAAATCCTTTACCTCGCGATAACTAAAAACATTTAGTCGGCATATTTACTTCGGTATTCCTCAGGCGTCAGGGAAGTAATACTTTTAAAAATCTCGCTAAAATGACTATGAGATTTGTATCCGATAGTCTTTGCAATGGCCTTTATGGGGAGCACGGCATCTGCCAGCAATGATTTCGCTTTTTCAATACGTGCCCTGTTCTGGTAATAGTGCGGTGAGAATCCCGTCTTTTTTAAAAAAGCGGCGTATAATTTCTTCTTGCTCAATCCCGCTTCCATGGATAGGTCTTCGACAGAAATGCGATCCTGGTGATGCTTTTCGATATAAGCAATGGCAAGGTCGATACATTGCATGTCGTGGCGATTTAATCTGACTACTTCTGATAACAGCATAGGAAGGTGGTTTTAATGCGGTTAATTATTACTTATACCTCAGAGGCTTGGGGCCAAGGAATACCTAGTCAGAAACAATTAATAGAATTGAAGCTACCCCACGCAGGGCCTACCTTGACCTCAAGATTCAGGCGGCAGAATGATCGTCTCAATGTGTATAAGCAACATTCTTTGAGAAATAGCAAAGGCAGTATCCGGATTGATTGGTTCGCTATGCAAGTTATAATAGCCATTACTGTGTTTCCAAATTTATCTATGGTCCATTCGGCATTATTTGCTATCCAAACGGGATAAACCGGCTGTATAGACTTCCGACTTTCTATCTTACTTTTGCAAATCAACACAAATCAGCACAAATCCCGTTTATGAACAAAAGACCGGACCCGGATAACGAACTGCAGGATAATGACAGGGAAGAAAGCCCCGAAGGATCGGAGGAACTGTATGAACGCCTGAACCTGAAAGTGGACAAGGGGCAGGAACCTCTTCGTATCGACAAATTTCTGGTAGCACGGATAGAGAACGCCTCCCGTAATAAAATACAGAAAGCGCTGGAAGCGGGAATGGTCCTGGTCAACAACCGTCAGGTCCAGCCCAATTACAAGATAAGGCCCCTGGACGAGATCGTCATGTATTCTTATAAAGAAGCGCATGGGGAAGAGATCGTCCCGGAACAGATGCCCCTCAACATCTTTTATGAAGACGACGATGTGCTGATCATCAACAAACGGCCGGGGCTGGTCGTGCATCCCGCCAGCGGAAATTATAGCGGCACCCTGATCAATGGGGTCGCCTGGTACCTGCAACAAAAAAACGGATCCATCACCGAAGAGAACCTGCCCCGCTTCGGGCTGGTACACCGGATCGACAAGAACACCAGCGGGCTAATGGTGCTGGCCAAAACGGAAAGAGCTGTCAGGAGCCTGGCCAAACAGTTCTTCGACCATACCGTCAAGCGACAGTACATGGCCCTGGTATGGGGCGACCTGGTCGAAGAGACCGGAACGATCATCGCGCATGTGGGAAGGCACCGTCGTTTCCGCAAACTATTCGACGCCTATCCGGAAGGAGAATATGGCAAGGAGGCCATTACCCATTATAAAGTGCTGGAACGATTTGGCTATGTCACCCTGGTGCAATGCGTGCTGGAGACAGGCAGGACCCACCAGATCCGCGTCCATATGCAGCATATCGGCCATCCCCTCTTCAATGACGATACCTATGGAGGCGATAAGATCGTAAAAGGCACCGTCTTCAGCAAATACCGGCAATTCGTGGACAACTGCTTTGCCATCTGTCCGCGGCATGCCCTGCATGCCAAGACCCTGGGATTTACCCATCCCGGCACCGGAGAGGAGGTGCTTTTCGAAAGCGAGCTGCCCGACGATATGCAACAATTGCTGGAAAAATGGCGGGCTTACACGGGTAACAAGCCGCTATGAGCGGGCCCTATCGGGGAAAGCTCATCTTATAATCTACGCTGATCCTTCCCCTGGAAATATCATCCAGCTTGCCTTTCAGCAGCTTCCGTTTCAGGGGCTTCAGGTAGTCTATAAACAGCTTGCCTTCAATATGATCGTATTCGTGCAGGATAATTCTTGCTGTAATACCGTTGAAAGTGGCCGTATGCGGAAGGAACTGCTCATCGAGATATTCCAAAGTCACTTCCTCATTACGGTAGACGTCTTCCCGGATCTTGGGAATGCTCAGGCAACCTTCATTATACGCCCATTCCTCGCCGTTGAGCTTCACGATATGCGCATTGATAAATACTTGTTTTGTACCCGGCTCATCCGGATATTTGCCTTTGTCCTCTTCATCCTGGTTGGTGAATATCTGGCTGGAATCCACTACAAAGAGCCGGATGTCCCGGTTGATCTGCGGCGCAGCCAACCCTACCCCGCTACTGTAATACATGGTCTCCCACATATCTTCTATCAATTTGGACAGCCCGGGGTATTCGGGGGTAATATCTTTACCCACTGTGCGAAGGATGGGGGCGCCATAAGCCACTATCGGTAGAATCATATAAAACTATTAAATGCGAATTTAAATTAATTAACAGGAAATGCTGCCCGTCCTCTCTAACCGGCAGCTATTGCCTTCCTACTGCCCCGACCGGCCCAGGTATTCCTGCAGCATGATCGTAGCGGCGATCTCATCCACCAACGCCTTGTTCTGCCTTTGTTTCTTCTTAAGTCCCATATCGATCATAGCACGGGAAGCCATTTTAGAGGTATTCCGTTCATCCACCATCAGCAGGGGAATGGAAGGAAATTCCTTTTGTAACCTCCGGACGATCTCTTTCACCAGCGGGGTGGCATGTGTATCGCTGTCATCCCAGTTCTTGGGTTCTCCGACTAAGATCAGCTCCACAGGCTCTTTTTTGAAATAGTCTTTCAAAAAGGGGATCAGCTTGGGGGATTCCACCGTTGTCAATCCCGTGGCAATGATCTGTAAAGGATCGGTAACGGCCAGTCCCGTACGCTTCAGTCCATAATCGATCGATAGGATTCGGGCCATATTCAAATATTGTATTTCAGGAATTCCTCGGGCGTGCATACCGGTAATACGGATATGGCAGCCTCGTACAGGCTTTTGTCCCTGGTGATGAAATAATCTAATTTATGGTGCAAGGCCGTATAATAGGACAAGGCATCCTCCAGATTGCTCATCTTCGAATGCAGCGCATTCACGACAATCTCATGCCCGATATCGATTACCTGTATGTCCGACAGGATGGCCAGCAACAATTCTTTCGCAGATTCCGCTCCATAAGCTACCGTTAACCAGTATCCGGTCAACTGCATGATGGAAGGCGTGATGAAAGCCTGCACCCTGCCTTTTACAGCCCATTCGATCAACTGCCGGGAGACTATCGAGCCTTCCCGCTTCAAGGTAAAGTCAAGCAGTATATTCGTGTCCAGCAATATTCTAAAAGCCATATTTCTTCTCCTGCCCTTTGTAAAAAAGCTCTTTCGACCCGGCACTCCCGTCAAAGGATTCCGGAAGTCCTGTCTTCCCCTCAAACGATCCCGGCCATTCGGCCTTTCCGTCCAGAACCGGCTTTTCCAGCTCATCCACCAGGTCGAGTATATTCTTTCTTTGAACGGGTCTGGTCACCGACCGGAAGTAATTTTCCACCAGCTCGGACACGCTCATCTGCTTGCTGGCAGCGTAGACTTTCATTGCGTCCAGCAGTTCCCCATCAATAGTAAGGTTGAGTCGCTCCTTCATAAAGCAAAGATACGCATATTTTTATATCGTGCGCATATTTTATTAAAAATGATGGTTCATCATCCCTCCTCATTTCAGGAAAAGATCCGTGATGACGAACACTGCAAAAACAACGCTGGCGATCCCATTAGCCGTCATAAAGGCCAGGTTGACCCGACTAAGGTCATTGGGTTTGACAATGGCATGCTGGTAGATGAGCATGCCGAGAAAGATGGCTACTCCCGCCCAATACCACCATCCGAAACCGCCGTAAATCCCGGCGACGATGACACAGGCCATACTGAGCAGGTGGAGAAATTCAGAGACCCGCAGAGCGTTTGCCTTTCCCAGCCAGGACGGCATAGAATACAGTTTATTGGACCGGTCGAACTCCTCGTCCTGTAGGGCATAGATAATATCGAACCCGCTGACCCAGAAGATCACGGTGAAAGAGAAAAGGACCGGCAACAGGGCAAAATGTCCCACCACGGCCAGGTAAGCGCCAATAGGGGCCAGCGAAAGGCCCACACCCAGGACCAGGTGACAGAGCGGGGTGAAGCGTTTCGTATAGCTATAGCCCAGCACCACGGCCAGGGCGACAAAGGACAAGGCGAAGCAAAGGGGATTGATAAACCAGGTGCAGACAATGAAGGCCAGGCAACTGACAATCACGAACCGCAAGGCGCTGTTCTTTGAAATAATGCCCGCCGGAATCTCCCGGATCGCCGTACGGGGATTCAGCGCGTCCCACTTGGCATCCAGGTACCGGTTGAAAGACATAGCCGCGCTGCGGGCGAAGACCATGCAGAGAACTACCAGTAAAAAGGTCACCCATAAAGGATAGCCCCGATAGGTTCTTATATAGATAGACCATGAGGAAACCCCATCATACTCTTTCAAAAAAAGTAATTTTGGCCCTAACACCCCCAAAAAGAACCCTATCATCGCAAAAGGCATTGCAAAGATGGTATGCGAGAACTTGATCAGGCTTAAATAATTCTTGACTGTACTCATAATTTTTATTCTACGGTTAATCGCGGCCCCTCACCAACTCCCACAACACGATCCCTGCCGCAATGGAAATATTTAGCGAATGCTTCATCCCCCATTGCGGGATCTCCACACACCCATCGCATAATTTCAACGCCTCCTCCCCCACTCCGCTCACCTCATTCCCGAATATAACAGCCAGCTTCCCCGAATGTTGGGCGGCAAACTCCTGCAAAGGAATGCTATTTTCCACCTGCTCCACGGCAAATACCTTATACCCCTCCTCTTTCAGGGACCGGACAGCCGCCGCCGTATCCCCGAAATACCTCCAGTCCACCGTCTCGGTAGCCCCCAACGCTGTCTTATGAATATCCCGGTGAGGGGGCTGGGGAGTATACCCGCACAGAAAGATCCCCTCCAGCAAAAAAGCGTCTGCCGTCCGGAATACACTACCCACATTATGCATGCTGCGGATATTATCCAGGACCACGACCACAGGGGTCTTCTCCGATCGCCTGAATTCAGGCACCGACTTCCGGTTAAGCTCATCCATCCCCAGTTTGCGCATCCGCAAAAATATAAGATTTTCAGGAGTAAAGGCATCAGGGGCAGTCTAAAGCTCAATTTGTCCATTAGACTGCTTCAGAATTCGCAAAAATCGCATAAAGGACAGCCCAAAGGACAATTTGTCCTTTAAAGCGGGACTAATCGACAACTTATCCCCATAAAAAGGAGTCGTCGATCCGTTGATTGATCTTCCTTATTTTTGCCCCCATGGCAAAAAATAGTGCGGACACTCCCCTGATGCAACAACACCGGGCTATTAAACAAAAATATCCCGATGCCGTCCTGTTGTTCCGGGTAGGCGATTTTTACGAGACTTTCGGAGCAGATGCCGTTATTGCTTCCCAGGTCCTGGGCATTACCCTGACCAAACGTAACAATGGAGCCGCGTCCTCCTCCGAACTGGCCGGCTTCCCCCACCATTCCCTGGATACCTACCTGCACAAGCTCGTGCGGGCCGGCTACCGGGTAGCCATCTGCGACCAGCTGGAAGATCCCAAGACGGTCAAAGGCATCGTCAAAAGAGGCGTCACGGAACTGGTGACCCCCGGCGTAGCGACCAATGACCGGCTCCTGGAAGGAAGCAGCAATAATTTCCTGGCCGGCATCCATTTCGCAGGGACTCCGGCCGGCACAGACGGCAAGCCCGGCAACGGCGACCGCCTGGGCATCGCCTTCCTGGACATTTCCACGGGCGAATTCTTTATAGCAGAAGGCAATATGGAATATGCCGATAAATTGCTGCAAACCCTCAAACCCGCCGAAATCGTCTTCCAGCGCAATTTCCAGCGGCATTTTAAAGAGATATTCGGCTCCAAATTCTATACCTATACCATGGAGAGCTGGATCTTCGAGGAGGCCTACGCGACAGAAAGCCTCCTGAAGCATTTCCAGACGCATTCTCTCAAAGGGTTCGGCATAGAAGGAATGCAGGAAGGCCTCATTGCCGCAGGAGCCGTCCTGCACTATCTGAAAGATACGGAACACCCCCACCTGCAACATATTTCTTCCATCCAGCGGATCGACCGCGAAGATCATCTGTGGATGGACAAATTCACCATCCGTAACCTGGAACTGCTGGGAGGCCCCGACCCCCGGGAGCAGGGAGCAAGTCTCCTGAAAGTACTGGACCATACCGTGTCACCGATGGGGGCCCGCTTACTGAAAAGATGGCTGCTCATGCCCCTGAAAGATTCCCATCGCATCCATGAGCGACTGGACGGAGTGGAATTTTTTATCAAAGATCCCACACTGCGCACGACCCTCGCCCAGCACATCCAGCAATGCGGCGATATCGAAAGGCTGGTCAGCAAGATCCCCGTAAAAAAGATCAATCCGAGGGAACTGTTGCAGATTGCCCGGGGATTGCAACATATCGATCAGGTCCGGCAGTCAGGTGAATCCTGGCCCAATGACTATCTCCGGCAACTCACCGCCCGCCTGGATCCCTGTCATCCTATTATCGAAAAGATCTTTGCGACGATCGTCGACAATCCCCCGGTAGCGGCCGCCAAAGGCGATACCATTCGCTCCGGGATACACGAAGAGCTGGACCGCCTGCGCAAGATCGCTACCGGCGGTAAGGAGTACCTGGTGGAGCTGCAACAGAAAGAAGCCGAAAGGTCCGGCATATCTTCCCTCAAGATCGGGTTCAACAATGTATTCGGATACTACCTGGAAGTGACCAATACGCATAAGGCCAAAGCTCCGTCCGACTGGATGCGCAAACAGACCCTGGCCAATGCAGAACGTTATATCACGCCTGAATTGAAAGAATATGAAGAGCAGATCACAGGCGCCGAAGGAAAGATCCTGGCCATCGAATTAGAACTGTACGACCAGCTCTTATTGACCTTACAAAATTATATCGCTCCCATGCAGGTCAATGGCCAGGTGCTGGCTACCCTGGACTGCCTGCTCTGCTTTGCAGGCAATGCGCTGCAATACAATTACAAAAAGCCCGTATTGCATGAAGGACGCGAACTGGAATTGAAAGCAAGCCGGCACCCCGTGATCGAAAGGCAGCTGGCTGCCGGAGATGCCTATATTCCCAATGACCTGCTGCTGGATCCCGCCGCTCAGCAGATCATTATCCTCACCGGACCCAATATGAGCGGTAAAAGCGCCCTTCTGAGGCAGACCGCTCTGATTACTCTCATGGCGCATATGGGCAGTTTTGTCCCCTGCGACGCAGCCAGGATCCCTTTGACAGACAAGATATTCACCCGGGTAGGCGCATCGGACAATCTCAGCGGAGGAGAGTCCACATTCATGGTGGAAATGAACGAGACGGCCAGCATCATCAATAATATCACCCCGGGCAGCCTGATCCTGCTGGATGAGATCGGAAGAGGGACTTCCACCTATGACGGGATCTCGATCGCCTGGAGCATCGCAGAATACCTCCACAACTCTCCCCACGCGCCCAAGACATTTTTTGCCACGCACTATCATGAGCTGAATGAACTGGAAAACAAACTGCCCCGAATAAAAAATTACCACATCACTAATAAAGAAGTAGGCAATAAAGTCATCTTTTTGCGCAAGCTCGCGCCCGGAGGCAGCACCCATAGCTTCGGTATCCATGTGGCGAAAATGGCAGGCATGCCCCCTTCTCTCCTCAGGCGGGCAGAGGAAATCCTCTTACAGCTGGAAGACAAACAGGTAGGCGAAAACCTTGGTGAGCATGTGAAGAAACTGGCTACTCCGCCGTCGGCTCCGCAAATTCAATTCTCTATCTTCGACGCACATACCGAGACCTTCCACAGCATGCGGAAATTACTGGAAGACACGGATATCAACCGGCTGACCCCGGTCGAGGCATTGCTCAAACTCCAGGAAGTCAAGAGCCTGTTGAAATAACGCGCTATTCCGCGCGGAGGCTGTTACCCCCTTCAGAGGGCAGGGGGTTCATCCTTTTCCAATGATGCTTCATCCATCCGAAAAGGCATTCTATCCATAAATATCCCCGGTCTTGTTTCGTGTGTTATTTTACGTTAGCAAAAAAAAACCAACCAAGCTGCAACCTGCTGAAAAAGAACGTTTGGAATATGATAAAAAATCATTAAATTGTTTACAGATCTACTGATAGTCATCCTTCCATCTTAAACGATTGTCCTATGATCAGATACGCTTATCAGTTAAAGGATTTCCGTAGTTGGCTCAAGGGCTTTAGTAAAATATTGAAATTGCCGGTAGTTGCAGGGACCGTTCAGATCCCCCACCCGATCGGGAGTGGAACGATCTTCTCCGCCAATATCAATTCCGATATTTCCTATGTCGTGATGAATTTCTCCCTCAACGACGACCTCGTATTTCTCCGTAAAAAATCTTCCCTCTATGGCCTGAGCCTTTTCTTCAACCAGGTCAGCGTAAGCGATTTCTTCGTGATCCGGGAACCCCATAACGCCATCACGGACAGGACTCCCAACCGGAGCAATATATTTTTATCTTCCACCAACTACGATCTGGAAATGACCTACTCCCGGGGTTCCCGCCTGAAAAGAGTGGGCATATTTTTCAGCCCTTCTTTTGTCAGCCGCTGTGTAAAAAAAGATATCCTGCTGGACCTTTTAGTATATGCCGACAATCGCCTCCGTAATATCAATAAGGAACCTATCACCTTCGAATACCGGCAACTGCTGGAGGATATTTTCACAGTAGACAGACAATCTCCCATCCACCACCTCTTATTACAGAACAGGATCCTGCTGCTGAGCGAAAAATTCCTGAATACCTTCCTTACCAAAGCGCCCCTGCTCAAAGAAACAGGTGGTTTGAAACAGCGGGATAAAGAAAAAGATCTCGAAGCCCTTAAGGATGTGGAGCGTATACTCAGCAATAATAAACTGGACAAATTTCCCTCCATCGATATGCTCTCGAAGACTGCTATGATGAGCTCTACCAAGCTCAAAACAAAATTCAAGCAGATCTATGGCATGAAGTTGTACGAATTCTATAACCGCAACCGCCTGGAAAAAGCGAAGGAGATGCTGCAAACAGGAAAGTATTCCGTTAAACAGGTTGGATTGAATATCGGCTTTTCCAATCTGAGCAATTTTGCCAAAGCATTCAAAAAAGAATTCGGTATCCTGCCCAAAGAAATATTAAAAAGCCGGTAAAAAATCCGGTCCGGACTTGCCCCAAATAACCACTACGGTAAAAAAATGCTGCCCCTGTAAGTTAAAAATTTTGTTAAATAGCCTCTGCAGCTATTAAAAGACTCCTTGCAGCCAACCCCTTCGGGGTATTTGTATTAATTTTGCCCTCTTGTGCCGACCTTACCCCTATCCCATCCGCGACTAGCTGCCTGTTTTATCAATATTGTAGTATCTGAAAAATTGTGAACATGATCAAGTATTCATTCAGGCTGGAAAATTACGAAAAGACCGTGGCGGATTTTGCCGCAAAACTCAACAGTTCCGTAAAGGATCATATATTTACAATCCCCTCTTCCCTGGGAAAAGGAACGATCCTCGCGCAAACCATCAGTCCCCATCTCTCTTATGCCGTTCTGAATTTACGGCTGGATTGCGATCTGGAACTCTACCGTGAAGCCGACGGAGTGAAAGGGTTCACCCTTTCTTTCAACCAGGTGGAAGCTCAGAAAGAAGTACAGGTCAGCGCAGACAAGTCCATCACCACCGATAAACGGATCCTCCGGAACGATATCTATTTATCGGATACCCGCGACAGCCACCTCATAAAAATCCCGGCAGGCAGCACCGTAAAAAGACTGGTGATCTTTTCTACCCATGAACTCGCCGCACAATACCTGCCGGCAGACCTTCTTACTAAGCTGGAAAATTTTGCCCGGGAGAACAGCATAGCGGAGAACCCCTATTTTGTCAGCCTTCCCCACCGGGAGACGCTGAAAGAAATATTCGAAATGAAAGAGAACGATCCGCTGGGGCAAATAAGAAGACTGACCCGTATCATTCACCTGACGGAAAAATTCCTGCATTCCTTCCTGCGCCAGGAACAGGCAACCCTGCCAAGAGCCATTAAAAAAGGCGATCTGGAAAGCATGCAGCATGTCGAACAGATCCTCAGCAGCCGGCTGGAAGGATTCCCCTCCCTGGAATCACTGGCCCATGAAGTATTCATGAGCACCAGTAAACTAAAGAATCTTTTCAAACAGGTATATGGGTTCACCCTATACGATTATTACAATAAAAACCGCTTGCTACGCGCGAAGGAAATGCTGATAACAGGACAATGCAGCATTAAACAAGCCGGCAGCGAGATCGGTTTCTCCAATCTCAGCCATTTTGCCAAAGCCTTCCGGAAAGAGTTCGGCATCCTGCCAAGAGACCTCGTGAAAAGCAGGTAATTCCCTCCTCCTTTGATAAAATAAAACTAAGTTTGAGATTATTTTGCATTGGAGAAATGTAGGCCGGATTCGAGTATTAACCAAAACAATGCTTCCCCGGCTGGTATGCCTATATGAAATTATATTTTTTCATTATATCAGTCTTTTTTACCTGTCCTGTTATAGCTCAATCCTTTGGCTTAGGCTTTTTCGGCCATGAAGTGGTCCAGGACCGGCGAACCTCCCTCGACCTTACCCCTGAAGAAGCATTCTGCTTCCGGCAGAATTTTGAAATATCCTTCGAGCTGTCCTTCCTTCCGGGTTATGCCGATTATTTCGGGTATATCCTGCGGCTGATCAGGAATGACCGACAGAATATTGACCTTATATACGACAAGGTACCGGTAAGAGAGGGGCATTTCAGAATGATCTCCGGGGACAAGCCGCCTTCCATATCCTTCACGCTGGATAGCAGCCACTTATTCAAATGCTGGAACAAGTTCAGCCTGCAATTTGATTTTGCACAGGACCGCCTGATCTTCCATAGTGACAAAGGCGTATTTATCCAGAATGGCATCGGCCTGGTGAAAGGAGATTGTTTCCGGATGTCTTTTGGCGCAAGCCCCTATCAGCCTTTCAAAACAACGGATGTCCCCCCCATGAAAATAAGGAATATCCGTATCGCGGAAGGAGGGGAATCAAAATACTACTGGCCCCTCAATGAGCGCACCGGCCTGTTCGCCCTGGACACCCTTCATCAGAGTAAGGCCGTGGTAATAAATCCTTTATGGATAAAAAATAGGCATTACGAGTGGAAGATGGTAAAGCAGATGGTGATCAACGGTCCTGCCAGCGTTGCTTTTGATTCCAAAACAGAGACCCTGTTCCTGGTGGGAACAGACTCCCTCACCCAATATTCGATAGCGCATTCCTCCTTTAAGACCATTGCTTACAAATCCGGCGACCTGGGCCTGCCGCTGGGTAATCAGTCCATTTATGACCCCTTTACGGCCAGCCTGTATAATGTTTACCTGGACCAGCCCCTGGTGACCAGTTTTGACTTTACCAGCGGACGCTGGGATAAAAAATACGAGCCCCATGATATCAATTTCTGGCATCTCAATAAGTTTTGCACTTCGGGAGACAGCTCCCTTTACCTTCTCAATGGCTATGGACATTTAGCTTATAAGAATGCAGTACACCAATACCATATTCCCACGCAGAGCCTGAAAACGATACCCGTGAAAGGCGATTTTTTAACCCCCCGGTACCTCGCCGCCACAGGCGCCAATGAAACAGGAGATTCCGCCTATATCCTGGGCGGATATGGAAGCTCCAGCGGACAACAGATCCTCAATCCCAAGAACCTCTACGATATGATGCTTTTTGATGTAAAAAGAAGGACATTCAAAAAGCTGTTCGAACTAAAAGCCGGTAAAGAGGAATTCGCCTTTGCCAATTCCCTGGTGATCAATGAAAAGAAAAAGGAATATTACGGGCTCCTCTTTAACAACGATAAATATAATTCCACCCTTCAACTCATAAAGGGTTCACTCCTGAACCCCTCCTTTCAGTTGATGGGCAACAGGATCCCATACGAGTTCCATGATATTGAATCCTTCGCCGATCTCTATTTCAGCCCCGTCACCAATAAATTTATCGCGGTGACATTTTTGGAGGATAGTACCCATCATACCCTGGCCAATATTTATACCCTGGATGGGGCGCCCGTCCCCGAAGAAGCAGTCCTGACGGAAGCCGCCCCGAAAGGCGTCTCTTATTATTTATATATTGTCCTCGCACTTGCCGGCGTATTGGCCGGCTGGTTATGGATCCGTCGCCGCAGTACCCTCCGCCAAAAGACCGGCACCTCCCTAAGCGGCAATTCCATCGGCTCCCCCCTTCCGGAGAGTACGATCCCGCAAAAAGATATCCCGGTTCCGGCCCCTGATCAGGACAGCGAAGCTCCTGCGGCCCATTCCACCCAAGCCGCCATTTATTTATTCGGAGACCTGCAGGTATTTGATAAAGAAGGGAATGACCTGACACGACCCTTCTCTCCTTTGCTGAGAGAGCTCTTTTTATTGATCCTCCTGTATTCTATCAAGAACGGCCGGGGTATAAGCTCGGAAAAACTGAATGAGATCCTTTGGTTTGACAAATCTGAAAAAAGCGCCCGGAACAACCGCTCCGTGAATATTGCCAAATTGAAAAGTATCCTGGATAAGACCGGGGGCTGCGAACTCTCCAAGGATACAGGTTACTGGAAGATCGATATTAAGTCCGGTCTGGTCTCCGTAGATTACCAGGAATACCTCTCCATCGTCAATAACAAAAAAGTACTGGACAAACATCGGGTGACCGAACTGGCGGGAATTACCAAAAGGGGCGGATTTCTCAATAATGTCGAATATACCTGGCTGGACCCTTTCAAGTCAGAAGTATCCAACCATGTCATTGACACCTACCTCCATTTCGCCGGGTCGGTGGTCATCTCCGATGATCCCGAGTTTATGATCACCCTGGCAGACTATATTTTTTACTTCGATGCCGCCAATGAAGAAGCCATGCAACTGAAGTGCAAAGCCCTGGTTTATTTAGGCAAACATTCTCTCGCCAAACAATCTTACGAATCTTTCGTAAAAGAATACAAGTCCATCTATGGGGAAGATTTTGGAAAAGACTTCCAGAAATGCATTAGTTAGGGGTAAAAATCTCAAAAACCTCCGGGCATTAATCTTCTATTAATCATTTATTAGTTGCTGAGTCACAATTTTACCTCCGTTAAGGGTAACGGCCTTTTATACAAAAAACTCAAACTAACGATCATGAAAGTCTTGCCAATTCTACTGCTATTTCTATTGATCATCCCCATGGCCTATAGCCAGAGAACCCAGGTGACCGGTTCGGTGGTGGATGAAAAAAAAGAACCTCTTATCGCCGTCAGCGTCCTGGTCAAAGGGACAAAGACCGCCACCGTCACAAAGGCGGACGGCCAATTCAGCTTAAATGTCAATGATATTCAAACAGCTGTGCTCGTCGTAAGTTTTACCGGCTATCTCACCCAGGAGGTCCCTTTAAACGGGAAAACAGCTATACAGATCTCCCTCTTCCCGGCCGACAAAAACCTCAACGATGTCATTGTCATATCCGCCCTGGGCCTGAGCCGTAAGGCAAAATCCATCGGCTATTCCTCCCAGTCCGTCGACGTAGATCGCCTCACGGAGGCCCGCGATGTCAACATCACCAATGGCCTGGCGGGAAAAGTGGCCGGCCTGCAGGTGACTAACACCGGTCAACCTGGCTCTTCCACCCGCGTGGTCATCCGGGGTGAGAATTCCATGACAGGGAACAACCAGCCCCTCTGGGTTGTCGATGGGGTACCCATCAACAACGATCCGGGAGATGCTCCCGGCAGCTTCGCCTCCTCAGGCAATATCGATTATGGCAATGGCGCCGCCGACCTCAACCCGGACGACATCGAGTCCATCCAGGTCCTGAAAGGTCCCAATGCCGCCGCGCTGTACGGATCAAAGGCCGCCAACGGCGCCATCCTCATCACCACCAAGAAAGGCAAGCCAGGTGACAAGACCCTCGGTATCGCCGTCAACCAGAACACCTTGTTCAACACCGTCACCGAATTCCCCGCCTACCAGAACGTATACGGGGAAGGAGGCAATGGCCTCATGGTCACCAATGCCAACCTGATCGTGCCCGGTACGGGTGCTGTCGACATGGGGAATAACGGCACTTCCTGGGGGATGCCGATGCTGGGCCAACCTCTCAATAACTTCAACGGCCAGCCCATTCCCGGCGGCTACACCCCCCAGCCAAACAATGTCCGGCAACTGTATAAGACCAGTGTTACCAACACCTCCAATATCTCCGTCAGCAAAGGAGATGCGTTGGGCAACTTCCGCCTCTCTTATACCAATACGTATAGCAATGACGTCATGCAAAAGCAGAACCTCATCCGCAAGAACAACCTGAGCCTGACCGCCGGTCGTAAGTACGGCAAGATCCTGACCATGGATACCTGGATCCTCTATACGAACCAGGATACCCGTAACAGAACGGTCCGCAATCTCGATGCCGCCAGCCCGATGGCCGCCTATGTATACCTGCCCCGCAGCACCAATGTCGGTTATCTCACCCCCTGGGCCAATGCTGCCGGCAACTCGGTGTCGTTCGGTTCCATTAACAATACGGAAAATCCCTTATGGTCGATCAATGAGAACAGCAATGAGGATACCCATAACCGCCTGATCGGGGGTGTCCGGGCCCTTGTCCAGATCAGCGCCCCATTGAGCTTCCGGGTGCAGGCTTCCGGCGACCTGGACTTTGTCAACGCCTACCAGTACAAGGAGCTGGGAGGATTGAGAACACCCAACGGATCTTATTCCAATTACATGCAGAATAATCTCAACTGGGATTACCAGGCCATTGCCAGCTATAACGGCCGGTTTGGCAATGATTTCACCCTTACCGTGAATGCGGGGGCCGAGCTGGCCAACGGCGGCATCCTTACCCGCGGCGCCAGCGTCAACGCCCTGCTGGTACATAACATGCCCGCCATCTCCAACAGCAGCGCCGTGCCTACCGTCACCGAGGCCAGGGCGACCACGCAGACACAGTCCGTCTTCGGGAACGCCACACTGGGCTATAAGGACTTCCTGTTCCTCGACGTAACGGGACGCAATGACTGGTCCTCGACCCTGCCGATCCAGAACTGCTCCTTCTTCTATCCTTCGGCCACCGGCAGCTTTATCTTCAGCAATTTTATCAGCAATAAAAGCCTGATCAGTTACGGCAAGCTCCGGGCTTCAGTGGCCCAGGTAGGTAACTCCGCTCCGTTCGGCGCCCTGATCAATACCTATGGAGGTAACAGCCTTTTTCTCGGCACTCCTTATCTGACTTATACGACCCGGCTCAATAATGCGACCCTGAAACCCGAGCAGACGGTATCCACGGAAGCCGGCATCGACCTGAACTTCCTGAAGGACAGGATCACGTTCAGCGGTACCGTCTACCGGTCCGTTGCGACTAACCAGATCATTACGGCCACGGCGGCGCCCGAGACGGGCTTCACCAGCCGGTTCCTCAACGCCGGTAAGATGACCAACAAAGGCACCGAGCTCTCCCTGACGGCAAAGGTCATTCAAAACAGCAAGTTTAGCTGGAACCTGCTGGCCAACTGGTCCATGAACCGCAATAGAGTAGAAGCCCTGGCCCCGGGTGTCAATTCGCTGGTCCTGGGCCAGAACCTGGGTGTCACCATTAATGCGAAGACGGGCTATCAATACGGTACGATGACGGGCAATGGTCCTTATATGATCGGCGATACCACGCTCGTGAATCCCGCCAATGGCCGTACCATTGTCGCCCCCAACCTGATCGTGGGAAATTTCCATCCGGACTGGATCGGATCGGTAGGCTCTTCTTTCCGTTATGGAGGCTTTGATTTCTCCGTGCTGTTCACCGTCAAGTGGGGCGGACAGATCTATTCTGCCTCCTACGGCCGGGCCAATTTTGCCGGCGTAACGGTCAATAGTCTCTATGGCAGGGACGCCTGGCTGTTCAGCAGCGTGATCCTGGGAGAGAGCGGCAACGAGCAGCAGGGGATCGGGCAGACGGTGGGCAGCACCGTTACCCGCTACGCGGATTCCACCCGGGCAAAAGGCGCCCGCTATACCAATGCCTATTTTCCCAAGACGAATCCCGACGGAAGCTATGCGCTGGATAAGAACGGCAAATATATACCCGGAAGGAAGAGCAATATCTGGATGAACCCGACCACCTATGAATCGGATATGACGCTGAATAATGTCCCGGCCCTCACCTTCAATGCGAGCAGCATCAAGGTCAGCGAGCTGATATTCGGCTATACCCTTCCCCAGCAGTTGCTGGCACGGACGCCGGTCCGCGCTCTCCGGCTGGCCTTCGTAGGCAGGAACCTCTGGACGCTCCTGAAACATACGCCCCAGGGCATCGATCCGGAGGCGGCCAACAACTCCGGCAATGCACAGGGTATCGAGGCCGGCGGCTCCTTCCCTTACGCTACTTATGGTTTTGATTTAAAGGTAACTTTCTAAACATCCCAACATGACACGAACATCCTATATTATTATACTCATCGCAACGGCAGGATTGCTTTTTTCCTGCACCAAGGATTTCACCCAAAAGAATACCGATCCTACTCAGTTCAAAACCGTCAGCCCCGAAGCAACCATCGAGTCTGCGGTCAGGAGCCTCAACATCCAGATGGGAAATTACAATACGACCAAGTACTGGGACATCTCCAACCAGGTCATCGTGAACTCACGTTATGATGTGACCGATGCCGGCCTCTGGCAGACCCTATATGTCAGCGTGCTGGAAAACCTGAAACAGATAGAGGTGAATTACGGCAGCGATACGACTTATAATAACAGGATGCAGATCGCCCGGATCCTGAAGTGTTACGCCTATTCGATCCTGACGGGCCATTTCGGCCCAATCCCCATCACCCAGGCCAATAATCTCAACAACCTGTCCAGTATCCTTTATGGAAGTGAAGACTCCGCTTACAGCTATATATTGACCAACCTGAAAGATGCCGCTTCCAAAATAAAGCCGGCCGGGGATAAACTCTCCTACGATGTGGTATATCCCGGCGGAACTGTCACGAACTGGATCAAGTTCGCCAATACGCTGCGTTTGAAGATCGCGCTGCGCTGTATGCGCAATATGGGCGCCACCGCGGTCAGCCATATCCAGGACGTCCTATCCAATGAGGCCCTGACCATCAATTCCGAGGCGGAGTCAGCCAAAATGGCTTACGAGAATGTCACCAACAACCAGAATCCCTACTGGACCAAATACATTTTTCCCAATAATATCTGGCCGTATAACCCTACAGCGGTGGGTCAGGCCCCTAAAATGGCGGATAATTGGCAGGCCTTCTTACGGTCCTACAGCGATCCGCGGATGACGGTGTTCTTTGATTCCGTCCCCCTGGCCAACCGTTACGTTATCACCGATACCCTCACCAGCACCCTGGACGATTCCCTGCGGGTAGTCACCTACCCAATCCCCTACCTGGGAATGCCGTTAGCGTCGGGACTTTTGTCCGGCTGGCTCAATCTCGTGGGCGTCACCAATCCCATAGGCTCCCTCAATATGAAAGCCTATTCCAATCTGTCGTCCTCCATCGTGACAAATCCCAGCCGGCCCTTCATGATGCTGGGCTATGCGGAAACCCTCTTCCTGAAGGCGGAAGCGGCGATGCTGGGCTATGGGGGTTCAATGTCGGCGCAGCAATATTACAACGCCGGCATTGCCGCCAATTTTGCCTTCTGGGGGATCCCTTCTGCCGCACTGACCACCTACCAGAATACAAATGGCATCAAATTCGGCACTTCAGGTACAGGGTTCAATAATTTCCTCGGGATCGTCAATTTCAGCATCCCGCAGACGGACATCAACAAGATCTGGATCCAGGAATGGATGTCCCTTTTCCCCGACCAGTCCTTCGACACCTGGTGCCTGGAGCGCCGGACCCGGTTCTTCGTCTTCTCCCCCAACACCAACCCGGGCGGCTACGGCAGCTATACAGCCCATCCCACGTATATGGATATCCCCGGCCGGGGTTCTTATCCTAATAGTGCTGCTCAATCGATCCAGGCCCTCAATCCTGACGGGTATAATAGTGCCGTTAAGCTACTGGGAACCAACCGGGCGGATGATTATGATCCTGACCAGCAATTGCATTTCGCCCTGCCGTTCACCGTACCCAACTGGAATAACGCCAATGCCAACTATGATCTCAGCTACCTCCGGAAATGGTATGGAACGACCATCCAGTCCCTGAAGACTGCTGCGGCTAGTGGTGGATTCCCTTATACAGTGACATTAACATACCACCCCTAACAAAAATATTAAGCATTCAAAATAAATTATATGAACCCGATCACTCACCATATAAAAAGCTTCTTTCCCATACTGGCAATCCTCCTTCTTTTTTCCTGTAAAAAGAACAACACAGGTCCCTCCGTATCCTCCAATATCCTGGACTACCAGATCAAGGAGATACCAGTCACCCAGGACTATACCGTAGGCGCCTTCTATTATAATTTCGGCAGCTTCAACACCAATATTACCCAGGTGCCGGTAGCAGGCAAATACGCAATGCCCAACGGGGTNNATGAAGTTTGCCCTGCAGTATAGCTGGTCCACCACCTCTTATGGCGTTACGAACACGGCTCCGCTGGAAAGCAATGCCACCAAGCTCAACCAGTTCTTCAACGATATCCAGCGGGCAGCCACCAATTGGATGAGCAGTCCTAATTACCTGAAGGTGAATGGGAAAACCCTGCTGTATATTCAAAATGCGCAGATATTGTATTCCAATAACAATATCGCTATTTATGATACGCTGAGGAGCCGGCTGTCCGCCATGGGTTTTCAGATGTATATCGTAGGTATGCAGGACCGCTGGACCCCTCCGGCCCGCTATCCCTTCCGTTATGTAAAATGTGTCGATGCCATCTATCACCAGTCCTTCAGCACCCAGATCTCCCTGTGGGATCGCTGGTACGTACTGCCGCAGGCCATGGATCAGAACTGGGAGTATTCACGGAAGTATTTTGCCGACAGCATGGGCGGAATCTCCTATGTGCCCAATATCAGCCCTGCCTATAACTGGCTGATCACAAGCCCTTCCTCCCTCAACCCGAATTATCCGAGGACGGACAGCGGGGCCATGTACCGGCAATTATGCAATGTGGCTAAGATGAATGCCGACAATTCAACGCTACTGGTCCTGATCGACTCCTGGAATAGCTGGCAGGACGACTCACAACTGGAACCGGCCGTCAGTTACGGCAACCAGTACCTGGACATCACCCGGACGGAATTTAAAAAACCGAAATAGCAATGCAAAAATTCTTTATGGCAAGCAAACAGGGTTGGGTTCTTTTTCTAACAGGAAGTTTTACATTGCTATCAGCCGTCTCAAGGGGGCAGCTCCCTACGGATCCCCTCGACTATATTGATCCGACCATTGGAAACGTGGGCCAGCTCCTGCAGCCGACGCGGCCGACCGTACAGGTTCCTAACCAGATGATCCGGATGTACCCGATGCGGAACGATTATATGGATGACCAGATAGCCAGCTTCCCTTTGATCATCGTTTCCCACCGGCTGGGACAGGCCTTTTCCATAAAGCCGTATGGTAAGGCATTGGGGGCAGAAGATTCCTCCGGCAAAGGATCGTCCCGGGCCTGGACAAGGAAGATCACCTATGATCATGACCTGGAGATCACCCGCCCCTGGTACTATTCCACCTACCTGGTAGATGACGATATAACGGTGGAGTACACTCCGGGAAAAAAGACGGGCATCTTCCGGTTTCAATTTCCGGAAAATGCACCCGCCAGCCTCCTGTTCGATGTATACAACAATGGCAACAGTGAGTGGAAATTTATTTCGGCAAGAGAGATCACCGGCATAGAAACCTATCATGGCGATATCAGGGTCTATCTGTATGGCCGGTTCGACCGGGACGGAACGCAAGGCGTAGTCAGGGAGAACAGGCTCCTGCCCGATTCAACTTTCGCGGAAGGGAAATCTGTACGGGCCTGGATCAGCTTCCCGGAGGGGCCCTCGGCCGTGGCATCTCATACGGTCGAGTTCCGCTATGCCATCTCCTTTATCAGCCCGGAGCAGGCGCGCAGGAATTTCGAAGAGGAACTGACCAATACCGGTTTTGAAGACCTTAAGGCAACAGCCCGGCAGGCATGGGCAAAACTGATCGGCCAGGTGAAAGTGGAAGGCGGCACGGAAGAGCAGAAACGGTCCTTCTACTCCGCCCTGTACCGTTGCAGCGAACGGATGGTGGACATCACAGAGGATAATAAGTATTACAGCGGTTTTGACAAAACTACCCATACCACTGATCGTCCCTTTTACGTGGACGACTGGACCTGGGACACCTATCTTGCCCTGCATCCTTTACGGGCCATCCTCAATCCCGGTAAAGAAGAGGATATGCTGAATTCCTACGTGACCATGTACAGTCAGAGCGGATGGATGCCCACATTCCCCGTATTGTTCGGGGATCATGCCTGCATGAACGGGTTCCATTCTTCCATCATGTTCCTGGACGATTACCGGAAGGGGCTTCGTAACTTCGACAGCAACAAAGCATACGAAGGAATGGTGAAGAACGCGACCAGCGCCACGATGCTGCCCTGGCGCAACGGGCCGAAGACAAACCTGGAGGATTATTATTACAGCAACGGTTATTATCCCGCCCTGCGTATCGGAGAGACAGAGACCAACTCCCTGGTGAACCCCGGCGAAAGAAGACAGGCCGTAGCCGTCACCCTGGCCGCCAGCTACGATGATTGGGCCGTAGGCGAAATGGCAAAAGAGCTGAATAAAGAGAAGGACTATACTTTTTTCAGCCGACGGGCCGGCAATTATAAGAATCTCTGGAACAGTAAATACCAGTTCTTTATTCCGAAGGACAGCAAGGGCAACTGGATCGATATCGACCCTAAGTTCGACGGAGGAAAAGGAGGAAGGGATTATTATGACGAGAACAATGGCTGGACCTATTTATGGCAGGTACAAGAAGATGTCAAAGGCCTTATCGGCCTGATGGGGGGCCGGGATGCCTTCGAGGCAAGACTGGACCAGTTGTTCAGGGAAGGCTTAGGCAGGAGTAAAAATGATTTCTGGTATACCTTCCCCGATGCCACAGGCCTGGTAGGCCAATATTCCATGGGTAATGAGCCCAGCTTTCACATCCCTTACCTGTATAACTATACGAAGTCCCCGTGGAAAACACAGAAACGGGTCCGCTTCTTATTAGACACCTGGTTTAAAGACAATATCTTCGGAATACCCGGGGATGAAGATGGAGGGGGAATGTCCGCCTTCGTAGTCTTTTCCTCCATGGGATTTTATCCGGTGACACCCGGTATTCCCCTATATACCATCGGGAGCCCTGTTTTTGAGAAAGTGACCATCGCGCTGCCCAATGGAAAAGAGTTCAAAATAATAGCGAATCATTGTTCCAAAATAAATAAGTACATCCAGCACGCAAAATTCGATGGACAGGATCTGAATACACCCTGGTTTACCCATGAACAATTGGTAAACGGAGGCAGGCTGGAATTAGAGATGGGGCCCAAGCCTGATAAAGAGTGGGGAACAGGCAAACAATAAAATACATACTGATGAACAAATACATAGTTATTTTTAGCTTACTGACGATGATGGTCATGCATACGACCTATGCACAAAAGAAGCACAGCGCGGGCTCCCGGTTCCCTTCCTATAAAGGGCTGGTGATGGCCGGCTACCAGGGCTGGTTCAACACTCCGGACGACGGGGCCGGCAGGGGATGGACCCACTATGTGGCCCATGGAGAATTCGGTCCCGGCAACTGTAAGGTGGACCTTTGGCCCGATGTCAGCGAATATAAAAAAACGTATGGTACGCCTTTTAAGAAGGCCGATAGTACGCCCGCTTACCTGTTCAGCTCCTATGATGCAGCTACCACAGACCTCCATTTTAAATGGATGGAGCAGTATGGCATCGACGGTGTCTTCGTGCAACGCTTCATCGGCAGCACCAGGGGCGGGAAGGCCCTGGCGCATAATGATAAAGTTCTGAAACAGGCCCTGGATGGCTCGCACAAATACCATCGGGCGATAGCAGTGATGTACGACCTGTCCGGCATGAAGGATGATGACCAAGATCCTGAAACGGTGATCAATGACTGGAAGCACCTGGTGGACGACCTGAAGCTGACATCCGGAGGTGACCAACAGACCTACCTCTATCATAACGGCAGGCCCCTCGTTGCCGTATGGGGCGTGGGGTTCTCGGACAAGAGGTCCTACGGTTTGAAAGGAGCGGAAAAGATCGTGGACTTCCTGAAGAATGATCCGGTCTATGGCGGATGCGCCGTTCTCCTGGGAGTCCCTACCTACTGGCGGGACTTTGGCAATGATGCGGTCAAAGACCCTCATTTCCACGATCTTCTGCGTAAAGCGGATATCGTTCAGCCCTGGATGGTAGGCCGGTATAATGAGACCACTTATACTAAATTCCCCGCCCGCATAAAAGACGATATCGCCTGGTGCAAAGAGAACCATGTGGACTATGTACCCGTGGTCTTCCCCGGCTTTAGCTGGCACAATATGTACCCCGCAAGCCCTCAGGACCAGATCCCCCGCAACAGGGGGCATTTCTATTGGGAGCAGATCACAGGAGCCATCGGCAGCGGAGCGGAGATGCTGTATGTGGCGATGTTCGATGAGATCGACGAAGGCACGGCCATCTTCAAGATCTCCAAAGACCCTCCTGCAGGGGCCAGCAATTTCGTAAAGTTCGAGAGCGATATTCCATCAGATTATTATTTATTTCTTACCGGCTATGCGACGAAGATGCTCCGGAAAGAATTGCCTTTTCAAAAGGATGTTCCGCAAAAGCCATCCGGTTCGAAATAAGGGAATACTCACTGTCAACATTTTTGTTATAAAGAACCTGTATGATCTATAAATTGTCCCTTTGCTTCGCATTGCTGTTTCTTACCGGAAGATCCTATGCCCAATCCGAATATCATTTTGCTACCGGCTTCGATTCCGCCAATACGGCTTATGAAACGATAGGAAGAGGCGTCTGTACCGTCGCAAACGGGGTCTTACAAACAAAAAAAGCCTATGCACGCCTTGGCCAACCGGATTGGAAAAATTATTCGATCCGCTTTAGCGCACGCAATCCCGATACGGCAGACCCCGTGCAGATCTGGGCGGGATTCCGGGCATACTCCCGGGATGACCGTTATATTATAGGGTTGAGAGGAGGAACGCAAAACAATGTATACCTGAGCCGTCAGGGCTATATGGGAGCAGATGAATTCCTGGCGCTGCGCCCGCTGGACTTTCACCCCATGCCGGGACAATGGGTCGATTTCCTCCTCGAAGTATGCGGGGATCGTATCCGGGTATTCCTGAACCATCAGACGCTACCGATCATAGACATCACCGATAAGAACGCCAACCTCGCTCCTTCTGGAAAAGTGATCCTGGGAGGCAGCTGGCTGACGACAGAATACGATAACCTGTCCGTCACCGGACTGCCTGACGACTACCTGAAAGGCCGGCCTGTGAAAGAATATACCGTAGAGATGACGACCGCAGATAAGGAAAAGAAACGCCGGACTGAAAGAGCGGCCTATAAACCAATCGTAGTCGATACGCTGGTGGATACGCGAACGACCATATCCTTAGACGGCAACTGGCTGTTCATGCCCGGGTATGAACTGGCAGGAGAAGGAGGAGTGGTATCTTCCGAAGAGGAAGCAAGGGCAGTATCTCCTTCAGAGAGTGATAAGAAATGGCATTGCATGAATGTGCCTGACTTTTGGAACCCCATCCGTATCTGGTTGCATGGGGAGACTTTCGGACCTCATGCAAAAGGCGCATCCGACGCCTATTTCCAAAAAGAGACGGACCGCTGCACCGCTTATACTTTCGACTATAAAAAGACAGGATCAGCCTGGTACAGACAATGGGTGGAACTTCCCGAAACGATCAAAGGAAAGGAGCTGGAACTGTCCTTCGATGCGGTGTCCAAAGTGGCCGAAGTATGGATCAACGGCGTTCATGCGGGGGGACATATCGGTATGTTCGGCGCCTTCCGGGTCAAGGGCGCCGGTCTGTTCAGGCCAGGAAAGAACCTGGTGGCGGTAAAAGTGGTCCGGGATTATGTAAAGGATATCCGGGATGCCGATAAGGTGGTCGATGTGGCCGTCAGCGTGCCCGTCACCAACAGGATGCTGAAGGACCTGGCGCATGGGTTCTATAATGGAGATCCTGCCGGTATCTGGCAGCCGGTCACGCTCACCATCACCGACCCCCTGAAGATAACGGATGTCTATATCCGTCCGGATCTTACTGGAGCCGTATTCGAAGTCACCGTGAAAAATAATACGGCAGGCAAAAAGACCTTTTCCCTGGTTACGGATATAACGGAAAAGAATGCGGAACCTGCCAGGGATTTGCACAGTGTCCCCGGCAAGCTCTTATACAAAGGCGGGTCGCTACCAGACGCCTCCCTTAATCCGGGAGAAGAGAAGAAGTTTGTCTATACTATAAAAGACCTCCACCCCCGCCTGTGGTCCCCGCAATCGCCCAACCTGTATGATTTTGTATTCCATATCATCAGCGACCGCCGGGAGACGGATAGATCCACGATTTGCTCAGGCTTCCGGACCTTCGAATCAAAAAACGGCTTTCTCTATCTGAACGGGAAAAAATATTGGCTGAGAGGCGGCAATCAGACCCCCTTTGCCCTGGCGCCGAACAGCACCGCTCTGGCCGATCGCTTCTTTCAGTTGATGAAAGCCGGCAATATCGAAGTGACCCGCACCCATACCACCCCTTATAATGAATTGTGGATGGACGCAGCCGATCGCAATGGCATCGGCATCAGTTTTGAAGGCACCTGGCCCTGGCTGATGCTCGCTAATGCCATGCCGGATACCAGCCTGATAAGATTATGGGCGGAGGAATGGCTGGACCTGCTTAAAAAATACAGGAACCACCCTTCCCTGCTTCTCTGGACGGTGAATAATGAAATGAAGTTTTATGATAATGAGCCCGATTTTGAAAAGGCAAAGCTGAAAATGAGGATCATCTCCGCCGTGGTGAAAAAGATGAGAGAGATCGATCCCTCCCGTCCTATTGTCTTCGACTCGAATTACAAGCGGAATGAAAAGAAATTCGGGGCAGCGTTTTTTAAGGAAGTGGACGACGGCGACATCGATGATATTCATTCCTATATAAACTGGTACGACTATACGATCTTCGGGCAGTTCAACGGGGAATTTCAGAAAAAGAACAAAAATGAAGGGCGGCCGCTGATCAGCCAGGAAATGTCGACAGGTTATCCCAACGCAGAGACAGGGCACGCCACCCGGTTCTATACTTTAGTGCACCAGACTCCCCAGGCCCTGATCGGCAACCTGGCCTACGAATACAATGATCCCGCCTATTTTCTCCGGAGCCAGGGTTTTATCACCGGGGAATTGGCCGAAGCCTTCCGCCGAACGAATGACAAGGCATCGGGCATCCTGCATTTTGCGCTGGCGACCTGGTTTCGCAACGTATACGATCCTGAAAAGATAACCCCTTACCCGGCGTACTATGCTTTAAAAAGAGCTTTACAACCTGTGCTCGTCAGCGCCGAACTCTGGGGAAGACATTTCTATTCCGGGGAGCGCTTGCCCGTTAGGTTTTGCTTCGTCGATGACCGGGAGGATGGCTCCGATCTTGATCCCGGTACCCTGCATTGGGAACTGGTTACTGAAAAAGGAGCTTCCATCGTTTCCGGTGAAATAGCGGTCCCGGCCGTACAACATGCAGAAAGGGTATGGCTGGAGCCGGAGATCCTGATCCCTTCTCTATTGCCAGGGAAGAAAACCCCGGCCCGGCTGCTATTGAAATATAACGTCAACGGAAAGGCCCTGTCGGAAAATGAATATGAACTATTGCTGGCCCAAAAGAAATGGAGCCAGGGATGGGCCGCAGGATCGGCGGCAGGGTCAGCAACAGGGGCAGCCGGCAATAAAAAAATAGTCCTGGTTGATTACGGCAATATCAGACCGGCTTTCGAGGCCCTGAATATCCCTTTCACCTCCGCAGCTTCGGTGAGTGAGGCGATAAATCTAAAAGGGGATGTATATGTATTCGCGGGACTCGACCCGGGTAGCAATGTCCCCGGCAACATCGACTCCGGCAAAGGCACGGAAGCCGATATAAGTCGGATCCGGTCGCTGATCGAAAAAGGCGGAAAGGTATTGCTCCTGGATGCGGCCGCATCCTCCGGGAAGCTCTACCCGGAATATATCAAAGGTAGGATAGCAACGACAGAAGGAGATATTGTAAATATGGAAATACCGGAGTCTTCTTTATTCGACGGCATCGATGAACTGGATCTGCGGTATTTTAACAACAACCGGCGGGAACTGCCGTCCGCCTGCAAGGCATCGCTTAAAATTAACCGCGACCCTCATGTTGAGCCACTGGCTTCTTATGTAAGGGTACATGGTTATATAAATGGGGATATGCAGAAGCGCTCGTTATATATGGAAACCGTAAAGGGGTTCACGCTGGTTCGTATCCGGGATAAGGGAGAGGCAATCCTCAGCACCATGTCCCTGGAGAAAGCCGTTACAGACCCGGTTGCGGGAAGGCTGTTAACCAATATGCTGGAAGAATTGTCCAAAACATTATAAACCATGACCACGGATCAACCATCCACCCATCAGTAAATTACAAAGCATGAGAACTACCCGAATCCGTATACTCTTCTTTTTAACGGTCTTTATACCTGGCCTGGCCGGTAACACCCGGGCACAATCCCCTACGTCTTTTGTCGACCCCCTGATCGGCTCGGGCGGGCACGGCCATGTATTTGTGGGGGCCAGTGTCCCTTTCGGAGCGGTGCAATTGGGCCCTGATAATTTCTATAAGGGATGGGACTGGTGCTCCGGGTATAACTATGGAGATAGCATGGTGATTGGCTTTGCCCATACCCATTTGAACGGCACCGGCATCGGCGACCTGGCCGACATCCTTATCATGCCGTATACCGGCGCCATAAAGACCGACAAAGGTTTGGAGAAGGCGCCCGGGAGCGGCTATGCCTCCCATTATTCCCATCAAACAGAAAAAGTAAAGCCCGGCTACTACGCCGTTGACCTGGATGACTATGGAATTAAGGTGGAATTGACCGCCACCGAAAGGGTGGGCTTTCATCAATATCATTTTCCTCCGGGAAAACAGGCGCATGTGATCGTCGATCTGAAGGAAGGCATCAACGACCGGGCGACAGATACATATATCGAACAAGTCGATGCCTATACCCTGAAGGGTTACCGCCGTTCAAAAGGCTGGGCAAAAGACCAGTGGCTGTTCTTCGCGATCCGCCTCTCAGAACCCGTGAAACAATTTAAAGTATATAATAACGATACCCTGCTGGAAGGAGCAGCCGGCAAGGGCGATGCGATCAAAGGATTAATAAGCTTCGATCAGGCGCCTTCCATGCTGAAATTAAAATGCGGCATTTCCCCGGTGAGCCCGGAAAACGCATTGGCCAATATTGAAGCGGAAATTCCCCTTTGGGATTTCCAGGCCATCGCACGGGCAGCCGATGAGAAATGGAATAAAGAATTATCGAAGATCACCATAGAAACAAAAAGCGCGCGGGACAAATGCATTTTCTATACGGCTTTCTACCATACCATGATCGATCCCGCCCTCTTTAATGATCATAACGGGGATTACCGGGGCGCCGACAAAAAAGTATACCACAACGCCCCCTTTACGAACTACACGGTCTTTTCCCTTTGGGATACCTATCGGGCCCTCCACCCGCTGTACACGCTGACGCAACCCGAACGGGTGAATGATATGATCAACACCATGCTGGCCATCTACCGGCAACAGGGCAGGCTGCCCATCTGGCATTTAATGGGTAATGAAACAGGTACGATGGTAGGCATCAGCAGCCTGCAGGTGATTGCCGAAGCTTATTTAAAAGGGTTCAGAGGTTTTGATGCCGGTGCAGCCTTCGAAGCCGTTAAAAACACGGCCATGGGAGACTCCTTAGGGCTGCTGTACCTGAAGCAAGGCAAGCCCATTCCTTCGGATATACAAAGCCGTTCAGTGGCAAAAGCGCTGGAATATGCTATCGGGGATGCCAGCATCGCCCTGATGGCAAAAAAAATGGGCCGGCAGCAGGATTATGAATATTTCCTCAAAAGATCCCGGGATTATAAATTGTATTTTGAACCGGCGACCCGTTTTTTCAGGGGCCGGCTGTCTTCCCCTCCTTCAGGGAGCGGGGGGTGGAACCCCGTCTTTGATCCGCTTAAATCCTATAGGCCCTGGGCAGCGGACTATGCGGAAGGCAATGCCTGGCAATACCTTTGGCTGGTGCCGCAGGATCCGCAAGGGCTGAGCAGGCTGCTGGGTGGCAGACAGGCTTTTCTGGCAAGGCTGGATTCTTTCTTTACGTTGACAGCGCCGCCGGACACTAACGAGCTGGGGGATCTCACCGGGCTGATTGGCCAGTATGCACATGGCAACGAGCCCAGCCATCATATAACTTACCTGTATGCCTATATGGGCCAGCAATGGAAGACGGCAGAAAAAACACGCACCATCCTGAAAGAGATGTATCATGACCTCCCCGACGGAATCATCGGTAATGAAGATTGCGGTCAAATGTCAGCCTGGTATATCTTTTCCTCCCTGGGTTTCTACCCGCTGTTCCCTGCCTCAGGTAAATATATGATCGGCAGTCCCCTCTTTGACAGGGCAACGATAAATCTTGCTGCAGGCAAACGATTTGTGGTGGAGACGATCAATAACAGCGATAAAAATATTTATATCCGGAAGATAGAATTGAATGGCGCCCCCTATACGAAAAACTATTTGCTTCATAGCGATATCATAAAAGGCGGTATAATGAAGATCACTATGAGCGAAATGCCAATCAAATAAGTCTAAACCATTTTATGAAAAGAAATATTTTTGTCCTTTTATTCGCGGGTACCCTCCTGTTTCAAACGACTTCCGCGCAGCAGATCGATACGGTGCTTGCCCATTACAGCGAACATTTCCAGCAAGAAAAGATCCATCTCCATTTTGACAAAGCCAGGTACAATAAAGGAGAAACGATCTGGTATAAAGCCTACCTGATGGCCGGTTTCGATCCCTCGGATTACAGCAGGACCCTTTATATCGACTGGTATGACCGGGCTGGCAAACTGCTCAGACATGAGGCAGCCCCTATCTTCGAAGCCTCTGCGAGGGGCCAGTTCGATGTGCCTGCCGGTTATACCGGCGGATTTCTGCACGTCAGGGCCTATACAAAATGGATGCTGAATTTTGATTCCGCCTTCCTGTTCAATAAAGATATCCCGGTGTGGCAGGACAGAACAGTCGCAGTTTCCCGGCAGTCCCAGACCGCATCCATGGAAAAGCCTGTGTCCTCCATTCAGTTCTTTCCGGAAGGAGGTGACCTGGTGAACGGGCTTTTATCCCGGGTGGCTTTTAAAGCCGTCAATTCTTTCGGTCTGCCCGTAAAGATACACGGGGTGGTGAAATCCGGCAGCGGTGAGCAGGCAGACTCCCTCAACGTGGAACATGATGGCATGGGTAGTTTCTTCCTGCAGCCTGCCGACGGAGAAACGTATATAAGTACCTGGACGGATGAATATGGAAACAACTATACTACTCCGTTACCATCTGCTAACAAAGGCGGTGTGACCCTCCAGGTACAGCCCCATGCTGCCAAAAGCCTGGTCGTCATCAAACGCAGCGATCCGTCGGGGGATAATCTCCACTCAGTTTTCGTGGTGGCGCATATGAACCAGAGTGTTGTATACAAGGCTGCCGTAAACCTTACAACCCGGAACTCGGCCATTGCGGAGATCCCTACCGATACCCTTCCAACGGGAGTGCTGCAGGTGACCCTGTTCGACGCCAACTGGACCCCGCTCGCCGAACGGGTGGTATTCATCAACAATCGCCGGCACCTGTTTGCCGTACAGGTCAGCACCCTGGAACGCAGTCAGGAAAAAAGAGGCAGGAATGTGATCGGGCTCGATATCCCCGACAGCAGCCTGACCAATCTCTCCGTATCCGTCACCGATGCAGGCATGGCCACGGAAAGCAACACCATTATTTCTCAGTTACTGTTATGCGGCGATATAAAGGGATATGTGTTCCACCCCTCCTATTATTTTTCGGCGGATAATGCCCCGATCGCGCAGCATATCTTACAGCACCTGGACCTGGTGATGATGACGCATGGCTGGAGAAGGTTCAACTGGAATGATATCGTGCGCGGTAAAGTCCCTTCCTTAGCTTACTCCCGCGATACGGATTATCTCCGGATCGAAGGCAGATTCTATTCTCCGGGTCTGAAGCTGCTGCCGGATCAGAAAGTGATGCTCGTACTCCAATCGAAGGACAGCAGCCGGCAGCGATTGCTCTTACCGGTTCGCCCAGATGGAAGCTTCAGCCAGAGCGGCGTATCTTTCTTCGATACCCTGAAAGTGTTTTACCAGCTCCTGGGGACCCGGAAACAAACCGGTGCCGTCACGATACAGGATGGATTGCTGACGGCGCCTAAGAGTAGCCCTGCAATCAAAGCTGCCGGGAAAGCAGACGGCAACAGCGGAGCCCCGGCACTGCCCTGGCTGGTGGATGACACGACCGGATGGTCGCGCAGCCGTTACTTTGCGCAGGAACAGGAAAAGCTGGACAAACTGGCCAAAAGCACAACCCTGGCCGACGTGGTGGTTTCGGCAAAGGCCAGACGCCCGGTGGACCTGCTGGACGACAAATACGCTACCGGCCTGTTCAAGCGGCCTTCGGATTACCAGTTCGATATGATGAACGACCCCTGGGCCCGGAACTCGGTGGATGTCTTCGCTTTTCTAAAGCAGATGGTCCCGGGGCTGCAGGTGCAGTACAGAGACGACATTCCCGTGCTGGACTGGAGAGGTGGCTCCCCTACCCTGTTCCTGGATGAGACGAGCATGCGGGCTGAAATGATAAAGGACATACCGGTGGCGGACATCGCCTATGTGAAAGTATACCGCCCCCCTTTCTTCGGGGCTATCGGGGGTGGAAGAGGCGGCGCTATTGCGATCTATACACGGAAAGGCGGAGATGAACAGGTCGCTACGGCCAAAGGGCTCGATTATAAATTCCTGGTAGGTTATACCCCATATAAACAATTCTATTCCCCGGATTACTCCCAGCTGGCAACCGGCGATTCTCCGGACCTGCGGACCACCTTGTACTGGAATCCGATGGTATTGACCGATGCGTTTAACCATAGCGTGAAACTGGAATTCTACAACAATGACGTCAGTAAACGGTTACGGATCGTGGTGGAAGGAATGAATGCGGAGGGCAAACTTACCAGGGTGGAGAAGGTAATTGATTAAAACGGGGGCTGCCCCGCCAGGGGGCTGGAGATAGGCGCTTTCCCTTGAAGAGGTATAATCATGGCGTATAGAGGTATTTGCTAAAAAATATATGCAATAACTTTGCAACCTGTTAACAGTAAGCCCGTTTTTGGTCCAAGATCCTTGTTTCTCCTCGACAATTCTACAGGACAGAATGCTTAGGAAGGCCGTCTCGCCGGAGTTTGCCTAGAGACGGGTTCCGGAAATATAACCCGTCTCCGGCAAACCTCTGATGATGGGAGAGCTTCGCTCGCAACCTTCGTCCGAGCTTTGCTCGATCCTCGGTTGGGCCAGATGCCTGTGGCATCTCAAGCACTCTGAGGCGGTTTTTTTTTGCCCGGCGCCGTACGCCTGCCCGGCGCGAGCCGGCTACATCAGGTCCCTGAGCCGCTCGTACAAGGTAGCAAACAGGGACACCCTTTCCTGGTAAATACGATGCCGCTGCTCATCAGGCTCATAGGTCTCCCGCACCTGGATCAGGCCGGCCGAATCCTCCAGGTCCCCGATGATTCCCAACGCATAGAATCCTATAATAGCAGCCCCGATAGCCGAAGCATCCGCCACGCCGGTGACATATACTCTTTTGGAAAAGATATCCGCCACCATTTGCAGCCAGGCTTTTGAATGCGTAAACCCACCACTGGCATAAATATGCTGTATAGGACCGATCGTTTCTTCCAGGGATGTCCCCACCTGGAATAAGGAATAGCTGATCCCTTCCAACAGGGCCCGCATAAAATGACGCTGCTCATGGCTGGAACGGATCCCGAAGAAAACGCCTTTCGCGTCCGCATTCCAGATAGGCGCCCGTTCTCCCTGCAAATAAGGCAGAAAGATCAGCCCTTCAGATCCCGGGGCCACCGTGTCAGCTGTCGCCACCCAATCGCTCAGTTCCTTCGAACCGGCTCCTTTCTTATCAAGGAACTGTTCAATATACCATTGCACTACGCCCCCCCCATTATTGGTAGCCCCTCCGGAGATATAAAGTTTCTCCGTAAGGATATAATTAAAGATCCGCTCCCGGGGATCAAACTCGGGGGCCGCAGCCGTCATCCTTACCGCCCCGCTGGTGCCGATGGTCAGTGTCGTTTCACCCGGCAGCAAGGCCCGGCTCCCCAGGTTAGCCAGACAGCCATCACTGCTGCCGATGATAAAAGGCAGCCCCTCCGGCAGGCCCAGCAAAAGGCTAAAAGCCGGCATAAGCGAAGACTCCCTATGCGTGCAGGGAACAGGAACCGATAAATGATCCGCTGTAATGCCCGCCTTCTCCAGGGATTCTCCATACCAGGTAAAAGCATAAATATCGAACAGACCGGTGGCGGAGACGATGGAGTAATCGACCTGGTATTTTCCGAATAGCCGCCACCAGAGATATTCCTTAATAGAAATGAATTTTGCAGCCTGCTGAAAAATAACCGGCTCCTTATCTTTCAACCATAACAATTTGGACAAAGGGGACATCGGGTGTATGGGAGTGCCCGTCTGCCGGTAGATCCTTTTGCCAGCCTCGCTGCTCTTAAGAGCGGCTGCATAAGGCTGGCTCCGCAGGTCGGCCCAGGTGATGGCATTCGTCAGGGGCACACCCTCCTTATCCACGACGATCAGGCTGTGCATGGCGCAGCTAAGGCTGATCCCCGCAAGCCCCTTCCGGTGAGCGGTCTTGCCCGCCACCTCTTTCAGGACGGAGACAAAAGCTTCCAGGAGCCGGGCCGGATCCAGTTCATGACGGCCATCGGAATCGGAAATGGCGGAATAAGATTCTCCCGCCGTAGCCAACACTTCCCCCTCGTCCGTAAAAGCTACGGCCTTGGTATTGGTGGTGCCGATATCGATACCGATTATATAAGACATCAGATTAGATCAAATCCTTCAACTTGCCCGCAACGAAGTCTACTTCTTCCTTCGTATTGTGTTTGCTGAAGGAGAACCGTACGGTGACCTGGTTAGGATTATTATTGATTGCCCGTATCACGTGCGACCCCTGTTCTGCACCACTGGTGCAGGCGCTGCCGCCGGAAGCACAGATATTATTGATGTCCAGGTTGAACAGCAGCATTTCCGACTTCTCTGTTTTGGGAAAGGATACGCTCAAGACGGTATAAAGACTTCTGCCCAGTGGATCGCCGTTGAAGGAAATCCCTTTTACCTGTTTCTTCAGCTGCTCCATCATATAGACCTTAACGCCTTTGATATAGGAGCTGTCGTTTTCAAAACCAGCCGTAGCCAGTTCCAGCGCCTTGGCAAAACCCACAATACCATACAGGTTCTCCGTGCCCGCCCGCATATTGCGTTCCTGGGACCCGCCATGTATATAAGGATGAATCTTGACATTCTCATTGATGTACAATAAGCCTACACCCTTGGGGCCATGGAACTTGTGCCCGGCTCCCGTGATAAAATGCACCGGCGTATTCCGAAGGTCGAAAGGGAAATGTCCTACCGTCTGTACCGTATCCGAATGAAAGATAGCGCCATATAATTTACATAATTCCCCGACGGAATGGATATCGAGAATATTACCCACTTCATTATTGGCATGCATAAGGGTCACCAGCGTCTTTTCTGCGCTGCCGGCCAGCTTCTGCTCCAGGTCTTCCAGGTCGATATGCCCGTTGGGTAATAAATTGACATAGCTGACGGCTGCCTCTCCTTTGCGATGCAGATGCTCCACCACATGTAAAGTAGCATGATGCTCCAGGGGGGAAGTAATGATATGCGTACAGCCCAGATCCCGTACCGCCGCCGTAATGGCTGTATTGGAGCTTTCCGTGCCGCCGGAAGTGAAAAATATTTCTGCCGGATGCGCATTTAAGATCTTACCGACCGTCTTCCGGGCCGTCTCTATCGCCAGCCTTGACTCCCGGCCATAAGAATAGATGGAAGATGGGTTACCGAATTTTTCCGTCATGTAAGGCATCATCGATTCCAATACCTGTGGATCCAAACTAGTCGTAGCCGCATTGTCGAAGTAGATTCTGTTCATAATGGCGAAAATGAGGGCGGCAAGATACGAATTCCCGGTTATATCGAAATGTCGGCTGGCTTACCATTGCCCTCCGGCCAGGAGACCTATGGCTTTTCCGGCGGGTCTACGGAGCGATGAACTCCTTGATGTCCTGCATGAGCCGCAGCGCTATATTATTGGCCGTGGTCTCGAAATTACTCTCGGCATAGATCCGGATAATGGGCTCTGTATTGGAAGTGCGGAGATGTACCCAGTCATTATCAAACTCTATTTTCAGGCCATCCTCCGTATTGACGGGATGATTTTTATATTTCTTTTTGATCCTGTCAAAGATAGCAGGGACATCGATACCTTTTTCCAGCTCGATCTTGTTCTTGGAAATGAAATAATCAGGATACCGGGACCTGAACGAGCGGATCCCATTTTTATGGTGTGACAAAGCGCTGAGGAAAAGGCCGATGCCGATCAGCGCATCCCGGCCATAATGCAGGTCGGGCACAATAATACCGCCGTTACCCTCTCCCCCGATCACAGCATCTACCGCCTTCATTGTATTGACCACATTCACCTCACCGACCGCAGAAGGATAGTATTGGCCTCCGTGTTGAAGCGTAATCTCCTTCAGCGCCTTCGTACTGCTCATATTACTCACCGTATTTCCGGGTTTCTTTCCCAGAACGTAATCCGCTACCGCTACCAGAGTATATTCCTCGCCGAACATGCTCCCGTCCTCACAGACGAAACACAGGCGATCCACATCGGGATCCACTGCAATGCCCAGATCGGCTTTTGATTTCTGTACGGTCGCACTCAACCCTGACAGGTTCTCCGGTAAGGGCTCCGGATTATGGGCGAACTTACCTGTGATCTCCTCGTTCAAAAGGATCACTTCTTCCACGCCCAACGCCTTCAGCAAAGGTGGTATAAACAAGGTTCCCGTTGAATTGATCGTATCTACGACGATCTTATAGTGTTTTGCCTGAATGGATTTCACATCCACCAGGGGATGGTGGATCACGGCGTCGATATGTTTCTGAAGCCAGGATTGATCGATGGAATAGCTACCCAGTTTGTCCACCCCCGCGAAAACAAAATCTTCTTTCCGGGCCTTCTCCAGGATGGCGGCGCCTTCTTCCGCACTGATAAATTCGCCTGCGTTATTCAATAATTTCAGGGCATTCCACTCCTTGGGATTATGGCTGGCAGTAAGGATGATGCCTCCCGCGGCCTTCTCCCCCGTCACGGCCAGTTCCACCGTAGGGGTCGTGGACAATCCCAGATCGATGACATCCAGTCCCAATCCCATTAAGGTGCTCACCACCAGGTGGCTTACCATCTCCCCGCTGATACGGCCATCCCGGCCAATTACGATCTTCCTTTCTTTATTGATCTCCAGGATACGGCTGCCGTAAGCGGCAGTAAATTTAACTATATCCAAGGGAGACAAGTTATCACCGGGTCTGCCTCCAATCGTACCTCTGATACCGGAAATGCTCTTGATCAATGCCACAATGTCTGGGTTTAATTGCTACAAAAATAAGGGTTTGACAGGCGGGACAGATTACCACTTAGTGGGTATTCTTAAGATTTGAATTTTTTCGAAAAAAGAACCCCAAATATTGAATAAAGGGAAACATTAAATGAATAATATTCAAGCAACTAAAATGCCAGAAAACAAATAAATAATTATTAAATATCAACATTTTACACATATTGCCCCTATAATTTAGCCCCACTCGCATAATTTTGTCAAAAGATTGGCTATTATGGATAATTCCACCGATTGGTTCCGGGAATGGTTTGACTCGCCTTATTATCACCAACTATATTTTGAACGGGATGAAAAAGAAGCTACCACCTTTATCAATCGTCTGCTGTCGGTCCTGCACCCTCCGGCGGGATCCCGGATCCTGGACCTGGCCTGCGGAAGAGGGCGCCATTCGCTCATATTGGCGGAAAAAGGCTTTGACGTAACAGGAATCGATCTTTCTGCCCGCAATATCGCCTATGCCCGTCAATTTGAAAAGGAGAACCTCCATTTTTATCAGCACGACATGCGTCAGACCCTGCGCACCCGGTATTTCGACTATGTCTTTAATTTCTTTACCAGCTTTGGCTATTTCCGGACGGCAAGAGAAAATGAGAACACCATACGCACCGTAAGCCTTTCGCTGAAAAACGGAGGCACTTTCGTACTCGACTATCTCAATACCCCCTATGCTGAGGATCATCTGATCCCTCATTCACAAAAAGAGATCGGCGGGGTCGTCTATATGCTTACCCGATGGTCCGATCAAAAGCATTTCTATAAAAAGATCCATATAGAAGATAAAAAAGCGGACGCGCCGTTGGAGTATACAGAAAAAGTAGCCAAATTCTCCGCCGACGATTTCAGGAAGATGCTCTCCCTGCATGGATTGCAGATCCGGGAGGTCTTCGGAAATTATGAGCTGGACCGGTATGACCCGGTGAATTCCCCACGCCTGCTGCTGGTAGCCCAAAAGGAGACCACAGGTCTCCTCCCCGAAGGGGCATCATTAGACCCGTCGTAAAAAATGCCGGCATTTTTTACGACGCTGGATAGTCATCATGCCCCCAGAAAAAAATAACCGCCCCGGAAGATTCCGGAACGGTTCCCTTTCAACTTGCCTTTCACTCTTTATATTAGCTTCCTAACATTTTGTGATCTTTTGCTCTTATCGGTAGCAGTACCTTTATCAGGCAAAGGCCCTGTACCGGAGGTTCTTCATAGGATAAGGTTTAATCGGATTATTTCTATATAAACCAGGTAGGCTTTCCTCTCTTCCCGGTCTATGTTGGTTTTCAGCCACAAAGGTAGGATGCGCACTATCCGCAAACAATAGTAGTTCTCCCTTCGCGCCCAATTCTTTTCCACCGTGATATTGCTATTCAAACTGCAGTTTTTACATGCTATCATAAACAGATATACGCAATTATCCTTAGTGTGGAGAAATACAGAAGCGTAAATAGGAGGATTCTCCGCCCGCATTCTAATTTGCACCTGCGTTCGTGATTATTCAAAACTAAAACACTTAACTATGAAAAGGAATTTCACTCCTTTCCTGCATGGCTCACTATGCCGTGTAAGGTATCTTACCCTCTTGCTCTTATTCTTACTCTTTGATTACGGCAACCTCTTCGCACAAGTCAGCCCGGCGCATGTGGTCGTGGGCTACTGGCAGAACTGGGGGGCTACCACGGACAGTCCTCCCTATATACCCTTGCGGAATATAGACTCGAGGTACAATGTGATCGACATCGCTTTCGCCGGCACCAACCCGGATTTCGCTACCCTTAATTTCGCACCGGCAAATGGAACAGTGGCCGCTTTTCAATCCGATGTGCAATTCCTGCAATCGCAGGGGAAAAAAGTGCTGCTCTCTATAGGTGGCCAAAATGGCACCCTGACCCTGACAAGCACAGCCCAAAAGCAAGCTTTCATTACCTCCCTGGAAGCCCTGCTGGACCAGTATAATTTCGACGGGTTCGACCTGGACCTGGAAGGGGGCACTACCCTGCAACTGGACAACGGGGATAATAATTTCATGAGCCCTACCACTCCCAAGGTAGTCAACCTCATCTCCGCTGCCCAGCAGGTCATCAGCTACCGGCAGGCACAAGGAAAGACCTGCTGGCTCACTATGGCGCCAGAGACTTTCTATGTAGAGACAGCTTATGCCAATGCTTATTCTCCCCTGGTAGGGGCCTATCTGCCGATCATCTACGGACTGCGTAACCAGCTTACTTTCCTGCAACCGCAGTTTTATAATACCGGTAGTGTAACAGGCCTCGATGGTAAGAATTACTCCGAGGCCACCCCGGATTTTACCGTTGCCATGGCCGAAATGCTGCTGACCGGTTTTGCCGTAAATGGTCTCAACGGAGGCACACAGGTTTTCCCCGCCTTAAGACCCGACCAGGTGGCATTCGGTTTGCCGGCCACCCCTGCTGCCGCTCCTTCCGGAGGTTACTATTCACCTGCGGGCGTTACGCAGGCGCTGAATTACCTCACCAAGGGACAATCCTTCGGCGGCACTTACAAACTGAAAAACCCTGCGGGATACCCGGGTCTGCGAGGCGTCATGAACTGGTCGATCAACTGGGACCAATCCGGTGGTTATGCTTTCGCGGCGAATATTTACAATTTCTTCTTCGGGAGCACACCGGGCAATACCCCACCGACCGTAAGTTTAACTTCACCGGCGGCGAATGCCAGCTTTACCGCTCCAGCTACTGTCACCTTGCAGGCTACCGCGGCTGATGCCGATGGCACCGTCACCAAAGTGGAGTTCTTCAATGGCAGCGCCAGCCTGGGAGTAGTTACCACGGCCCCTTATTCTTTTACCTGGAGTAATGTAGCGGCAGGCGCCTATACTCTTACAGTCGTAGCCACCGATAACGGCGGAGCGACCACGACCTCTACAGCCGTCAGCATAACGGTGAACAACTCTACCGGTGGTAGCACGGGTAATTGCGCCGGGATAGCCACCTGGAGCGCCAGCGCAGTCTATACTGCCGGCAACCAGGTCGTCTATAATGGTAATTTATATAGCGCCAAATGGTGGACACAGGGCAATCAACCTGATATCAACACCGGTAGTGGCCTCCCCTGGACATTGGTAGGCGCCTGCTCGGGTACGACCCCGCCCGGCAACACACCGCCGACGGTAAGCATAACTTCACCGGCTGCCAACGCCTCGTTCACAGCTCCCGCCAGCATTACCCTGCAGGCTACGGCCGCTGATGCAGACGGCACAGTAGCCAAAGTGGAATTCTTTAACGGCAGCGCCAGCCTGGGTGCAGTCACCACGGCTCCCTATACGCTCACCTGGAGCAATGTGGCAGCGGGCACTTATAACCTTACGGCCAAAGCCACGGATAACGGAGGAGCTACGACAACCTCCGCCGCAATAAGCATACAGGTGACCAGTAGCAGCAGTGGCGGCAATTGCGCCGGCGTACCCACTTACCAGCCTTATCCGGCTGTCTACAACATCGGGGACAAAGTAGTGTATAATGGCAAACTCTATCAAAGCACGTCCAATGGTTTGTATAACGTCACCCCCGGCACCGCCGACTGGTGGTGGACGCCCCTGGGCGCCTGTACAGCCGGAGCAGTCAACGCTGCCTCCACAAGCTCCGGCAGCGCCTTACAACCAACAGTTGCCAATCAGCAAAAGGGCCTGATCGTCTATCCGAACCCTGTAACAGGCACGGATATCCAGGTGCAGTTAACTGCTTATGCAGGCGAAAAAGTATCGATCAGCATCAGCTCCGTTGCGGGTGATGCTCCCGTGCTGCACCAGGAGCTGGTAGCTGCCGGACAGGGCGCCCAGTTGGTCAGACTGGATCTGACCCATCTGCCTGCAGGTATATGGATCCTGAGTGTGAAACATCCGGTCACGGGTCGTGTGGAAACGGCTAAAGTGATCCGCTTATAATCATTTAAACATAAACAAAACAGGGAGGGCGGCAGTAGTCGCCCTCTTTTTTTATTGATAAATATCAACGAACGCGGGCTCCATCCTTATGATCTTCGCGTCCTACAATTAATCAAATAATGAAGCAATTTACGCCAGGCCGTTGCTGGCTCATCGTTTATGCAAGCCTCCTTCTCTCATTCCCTTTTTCAGGCAGCGCACAAGGATATAATGAAGGGTTTTCCATGAGTCATGAATTCATGCCACTGAAGATCGTCGAACGGGAGAACCTGCCCGTTTGACCATGCCGGGCTGGATGTCAAAACCGTTTACAGCATTAATCCCACGATTGGATATTCCATGAGGCTTTCCCGCCAATGGAACCTGACCGCTCTTTACTCGCCTACGCTCAATTCGGACCTGAAAAAGATCCAGGGCAGTGATATACGGTCAGGCGGGATCCTGCGGGTTAATTATCGGGTAGATAGTAGCTTTTCCATACGCGCCACACTTGGATACAGAGATCAGTTCTTCGGACCTCAGTATATCGTCCTGCTGGGACGATTGGTCTGGTTTCGCACCTTATTTCTCTTTCTTTTACTTTCCCATAGATGGCTGGTTTTCAGTTTCTTATAACACCGGCTATTGATTTTAAAAACTACCTTTACAAAGGATAACAACATTTTATTCGACTAAAAATTCGACCAAATTATGTTGTTACCAATCAGACCCATTTGCAATCGCAAAAAATCCGCAGGGACGGAACCAGTCTTATACAGATTCAGTATTGCTACAGTGCTGAAAAAAAGACTTTACTCAACACGGAGATCGCAATACCCCCAAACTTCTGGACAAAAAAAAGTTTATGTATTTCGGACAAACTGCCTGCCGCCTTTGGAGCGGCGCAAACCCGGAATGCCGAATTAAAACGGATGCTGCGGATAACTGAGGATATTGTGGAATATGCGGTCAAAAATAAATTCAGAGACCCAGTAGCTTTCGCCAAAGAGACATTCAGGGGTAAGCCTATTACCTTTGAGTCATTTGATTTTAATTTTTACGAAGAATTTGTGGAGTATATGATGTATGAGCACACCCAACGCCGTAGAAAAGAAGTTATTAAGGGGTTTAGGGTCAGCACTATTGGTAAAACCATCAAGCAATTGCGAATTTTTTTACGCAACAGGATGCGGATGAGTATTTATTCGAAGGAAGATAGAGAGAAAAAAAACTCTCGCACTCGCACATCATGCAGGATGCCGATGCTGATATTCTTTGTTTTGGTAATCTTAAATGGTAGAATTATATTGCTCAAATCGAATTAATCCCTTCTTTTGGCAAGGTTGGCTGATAAGTATTTTAACCAACCATCCTTCCGTTTCAGGCTTGCTCAGTAAAAGATTTTGATTGACCAGTAAGTTTGTATTATTAATACAAATTATATTGCCATCCACCGGCATGTGTACTTCAAACCTAAGGCTGTCAAATTGAATGTTCGCCAAGACTGCACCCCTCTTTTTGAAACCATAAACTCTTACAAATTCTATTTTTTTTATTTGCTTAACACCTGTAATCCTAAAATTAGTAATGCCTATGAATGCTTCAGTATTATGAAAGTCGATCCATTCATGGCTGGTGGTATAATATAAATCTCTCTTCAAGGTATTGGCAGGGTTCATACTATAAAGGTATGTCGTATATAAATACAAAGCAGTAAACCTTATCACTTCAAAAAGTAACTTTTATCAATTTTTGAATTTATAATCCTTGAAATGTCACTTAAGCTACGCGACCATTTGCATTTTACATTGACATTATTAATTAATTTTTTACTGACTTGCTGCAACAAGCACTTCGACCCCATCATCTGGAAAACTAGCCCAATCCATTAATATTTTACTATCAATGGGTTCATATATTTCCTTCTTATTGGGATCATCCGGAAGTTCTTTAATTGGCACCAACATAAAATAATGAAGTTCCATATAGTCTAAGCGCTTATCCATTGTAAAGCCTTTAACCTGTACATATCGAAACCCTCTATCTTTTAATATCTGCAAACCTTGTACCGTTAATTTGGTAGTGGATTCAAAATTTTCTCTTGTCTCATTTTTCATTTTTCAAAAAAATTTATCAAACATTTCATGGTTGTACGGAGGATGAGTAAAATTCCCAGGATCACTGAATATTAAGAATAATTTCAGCTCGTTTTAAAGCATCATCAATTTTATAGAAAATTTTACCATTGCCGATCTTTTCATTCAGATTATAAAAGTTAAATTGATTTTTAATATTTTCATCCACATCCGAAATAAAAAGTATAATCTTTCTTTCAGAAAGCACCCTTATCACTTTTTCAAGCACATGAACATCAGCTGGATGGATCTGCGGGATCCGTTTGAAGCGGATTATCAGGATTTTTGGACGTATCTCCAAAGTACGCAACGCTGAAATGTACTTATATAATATTTCCATGGGAACGTTGACAACAAGTTCGAATACCTCTACCCCTTTAGGAACATATAATTCATTCTCCTCATTTGGAATCCGGTAACCATTGAGATGTCTTGATTTCAAATGACGAATCGTTCCACGCGTCAAAAGTAGTGAAATGCAAATGGCGCCAACAAATAAAGCTGTCCGGAGATCAATAAAAATAAAAGGAACAATTATCAAAATGATCATGATAATATCTTTGATACTTAGAATCGTCTTTCCCGGATGGCGCTTATAATCTCTCATTTCCTTTTTCTTATTAATTCAAGGACACCATTGATAAAAGTCAATGGGTGAATAGGATTACCAGGTATATATAAATCAATTTCATACTTGTTCAGGAAACTGCGGTTCACCGCAGGAGTGTCGGCAAAAATTCCTCCGCTGATAGCATCGGTTCCGGCAAGGATAATGATCTTCGGATCGGGAATGGCATCATAACATATCTGTAAGGGCCCAGCCATATTTTCACAGATAGGGCCGGTGATGACGATTCCATCGGCGTGCCTCGGAGAAGCGACAAACTCGATCCCAAAACGGCCCATATCAAAATTTACATTGCCACAGGCATTCAGTTCCAATTCGCAGCTATTGTCTCCCCCGGCAGATACCTGTCTCAATTTTAAGGAGCCGCTAAAATATTTCGCTATTTCTTTTCTGATGATCCCGGCATTAAGCATAACGGGGTTTTCTTCCCCTTCTTTTATTATTAATCTATCCCTGGAGTTAGTAGCCATTTTGTAATCCCGGGTAAATTGTATTTTATCCGGGCAGACAAAGGTACATTCGCCACAAAAAGTGCATTTACCCAGGTCAATGCAAAACGGATCGCCGCTGATAGCGCCTGTAGGACATAATTCGATCAATGCTTGTTCATCAACTGCCGTATGGCTGATTACCGGGCGGCCCTTGTAAATACCCGGAACTTGTGCCTGCGTCAGATCCGGTATGTACTGCTTGCCCTGGTGAAGGAGTATCTTAATATTTTGAATCATAGCTTATTAGGTTATTTGTTACAGATCATGCCCGCAGTAACTCAGATCAAAGCTTTTATTACAAATTGGAAAATCTGAAATTTCGTTGTTGCGTACAGCCAGCGCCACCGCCAACCAATTATGCAACGAAGGGTCCTTTATTTTATAATGCACCAATTCTCCCTGATCACCGGTAACAGCGCAATGACAAATTTCCCCCCGCCAGCCCTCTATGAGGGAAATAACAAATAAGCCCGGCCCTGGTTTTTGTAGTGCAAGCGGTTGTACATCTTCTTGAGGGATATTTTGCAGCCATTGGCGGATATAGCCAATAGACTGCAGAATTTCATCCTTGCGTATCTGCGTACGGGAATACACATCACCATGATGCTTGACAACAGGCAGATGGTCCAATTGCCCAAACAAGGCAAAGGGATGGGAGCTCCGGATGTCACGGGAAATACCCGATGCACGGGCTGTCATGCCGACTGTTCCGATGGATTCAGCCTGACCGGGTGTTACCACGCCGGTTTTTTCCAACCTGGCCAGTACAGTAGGTAAGCTTTTCATTTCATTATACATCTCTATGAAATCCGGTTCATACTCGTCCAACAGGTCGCTTAACCTTCGGGCAAGTCGCCGAGTGAACGGAAAATTCGTTTTTCCGGCCCTTATCAACCCTTTTGACAGGCGATTCCCACACCATTCCTGCATAAAATTAATAATCGGTGTTCGCAATCTGCCAAAGACAACACTACCCAACTGATATCCAATATCCGTACAGATAGCGCTCAGGCCCCCGGTGTGAATAGCCAGGCGTTCCAACTCCAATGCCAGGGCCCTGTCAAATAACAGTTCCCCGGCCGCTTTGAACCCGCTTAAATTCTCCCAGATAGTCACAAAAGCGGTCGTATGCCCGACTACTGTATCTCCTGCAATAGATTCTGCCAATATGGTGCGCTGGAGTAATTTTTTCTTGTACAGCAAAAGGGATTCCAGGCCGCGGTGCTGGTAACCCAACTGGATCTCCAGGTGAAGGATCTGTTCCCCGTTACAGATAAACCGGAAATGCCCCGGTTCAATGATACCTGCATGAATAGGGCCCACACCCACTTCATGCAGTTCTTCGCTGTGAATCTGGTAAAAAGGAAAATTTTCAATCCGGTCATCCTTGTTGTTCCTGTTAAAAGCATACCGAACAGGCTTTAACCAGGGGTGATCTGTGTACTGGATACCGAAATTTTCATGCAGTTCCCGTTCGAAAATATGAAAGGAAAGATGATGGGCGGTAAAGGAGACTATTGGCTGTGCGTTATTCTTCGCCATTTCTGCGGAGGAAACATAAATAGTGTGTTCGGTGTCATTGGCAATGCAGCAGATCAACTTTATTTGGCCGCCCTCTGGAAACCCGTAATAATTGACACAATGGCATTCCTGCCTCTGTACCAGCTTTGTATTCAACTCCAAAAAATCATCATACTTCAAAACAGGAATGCTTTGTAGGGGAATGGCCTGACCGTTCAATATGGTAGAATAATTCTTCATACTATTTTGGTAAATGCTGGATGGCAGTATTAATCAGTTTTACAAATTCAGCCGGCGGGTTTAACCCCAGGTAAACAACCAATACCAGGAAAACATACTGGCTCAGGGATTCAACCGGGCTGATCCTTTCCATTGTTGCTTCATTGAAACCTATCGGTTTAATAAAAAGCATCTTAAAGATATTTTTCCCGAATGACCAGATGATCATGGTCAACAATATAAGGATAATTATAAGCAGCCAGAGATGGTTGCTTTCGAACAGTGAACGGAATATCAGGAATTCGCTTACGAACATACCCGATGGAGGCATGGCCGTTACAATAAAAAAACCGGATAGCAATACCAATGCCCCGCTGATATTGTATGAAAAATAATCACCCGCATCATATATGCTTTTGCTTTTATAAATGCGGTACACCTGGCCTACCTGGAAAAACATGGCGGACTTGGCAAATGAATGCAGAATGAGGTGCAGGATAGCCGCATAATACCCAATACCACCTGCAGCCAGGCCCAGTACGATCAAACCCATATGCTCCACGCTGGAATAGGCGAACATACGTTTGAAATTCTTCACTTTAAGCATATACACGGTAGCGACAAAAATGGATAAGATGCCTGAAATGAGCAGTATTTTACCCGCCCAGGGGAAAATTGAAGTATGGCTGATGATCTCATAGAAACGGAAAATGCCGAGGAACCCTACATTCATCAGCACGCTGCCGAACAAAGCGCCGGCTGGCGAGGGAGCCTTGTCCTTTGCATCGATCCCTACGGTATACATAGGCACTAAGCCCGCTTTAGAAGTGAAGCCGGTGAAAATAAACAGGAATGCCAGTTTCAGCCAGAAAACATTAAATGCTCCTGCGCTGGTTAATAATACTTTGTAATTAAGATCTTTGATGCCTACCTGTTGCACAGCGACGGTCAGAAAGAGTATGCCGATAAAAACCAATGTGATGCTGATGGAACAGACAAATACATATTTCCAGGTGCCCTCCAGCGTACGCACATTCCGCCGATGATAGATCAGTGCGGATGCACTCAATGTGGTAAGCTCGACAAAGATCCAGGTAATGGCAATATTATCAGATAAATAGGCAGCGCTTAAGGCAGAGAGCAGGATCACCATCGCGGCGAAATAAATACTGCGCTGGCGGGGGACATCCTTCTCCGTGCTAAAATAAATAAAGCTGTGCAAAAAAGCGGGCACACTGATAATACTTAAGGTTATTAGCAAAATAATAGCTAATGCATCGGGAGTAAAGTAACCCAGCTCTTCAATATCCTGGTGGTTGTATTCATAAATGGTCAAGCCCCACTGCAAAAGAACAAAAAAGCTAACCAATAAATAATTCACTGTCTTATTCCTGTTAACGAATAAGGCCAGACTAATAAGTATTGCGGCGATAAGATAGCTCCCGATCATGGTTTTTCTCTGCTTATAATTGTTTAATCTTTCAGATTTCTCAACTGGTCTACATCCTGTTCTTTCAGGATGTCACCGATCTTATTTACAAACACTCCCAATATTAATACGCTCGCAAAAATGTCGAGCAATATGCCGATATTTACCAGCATGGGCATTTCTACTCCTACAGCCAACGACAATACGAACACCCCGTTTTCAATGACCAGAAACCCCATTACATGGGTGATGATCTTTTTCCTGGATATAATAAAGTAAAGGCCTGTAAACAAGGCGGATAGAGCGGTTACAAAAAATATTTTACGTACATGGCCATCCTGGATGGCATTAGAAAGCAGGAAAGAGCCGAGGATGATGGTGGTAATAATGACCACTGAAAGAAAGTCCGGGAGGAACGGATCTGATTCACGGGTGATCTTATTCTTTTTGATCACATAGTTCAGGAAATAAGGGATGGCAATAGTTTTAAACCCGATGGTTTCCGTCAACACAAATAAAAGATTGACCACGTTGATTTCAATGAGCTCAATAAAAGCTACACCAAACAGCAGAACGCCCTGTAAGGCCAGTACAACAGTATAGGTATTCAATCTTTTTGACAACCCCATGTGAACCAGACTGATGACAAAAGCAATAAGCAAAATATTGGTCATTCTTTTTTCTTTTTCATTAAACAATTTTTCCAAGCATTAACAATACCCCCAGGAATATCAGTAAAGACATCGAGGTGAGGGTAAATATGTATTGCGGATTATGATTCATTCTGAACCTTGCCATGAATGATTCGATGACGCCTATAACTACCGCAAAGAACAACTGTGTTATAATAAAAATAGGTATGGAAAAATATAATTCAGAGCCTGGAGTAAGAAAGAAGTTGGCGATAAGAGCGCCGTACATAGCAAACTTCAGGTTGGTGGCATAAAGTAGCAGGCCTAAATCAAAGCCACTGTTATCCAGTATCATCACCTCATGTATCATAGTGAGCTCCAGGTGTGTTTTCGGGTCGTCTATGGGCATACGGCTGTTTTCAATTAAAGCAATGATGGTGATAACAAATGCAGCCAATACCCCAACAGCATAGGAAATATAAGTTCCAAAATGCAGCGAACCGAATATTTCCTGAAAGGAAGTGTGCCCGGTAAGTAAAGCAAATGATCCCATCAGGATAAAAAAAGCTGGTTCGGCCAAGAGAGAATACAAGGCTTCCCTGCTTGCGCCCATGCCTTCAAAGCTGCTGCCGGTATCCAGGGCAGCAATGATCGTGAAGAATTTGCCCAGGGCCAGGACATAGGCAAAAAAAACAAAATCGCCTTTAAATGAAATGAGGCCCGGCTGGCTACCGAAGGGGATCATAGCAATTGCCATAAGCACGGAAGCAAAATAAATGCTGGGCGCAATCTGGAAAATAAAACTGGTAGTTTCACTATACACGGCCCCCTTCCGGAACAGACGCCATACATCTTTCAGGGGTTGAAAAATGCCCGGCCCTTTGCGACCGGAAAAAATACTTTTTGTACGGATGATTATCCCCGTAAAGAATAAACTGGAAGCGACAATCAATAAAAAGTTCAGTATAGCCATTGTCAGACTTTTTTAAACAATTCAAGCAAATAAAGCGCAACTTCGATCAATATCGGTAATAATATAGCGATGCTTATAAATACCACCCCGTATAGAATATAGAACTGTTCACTGCCATTTTGCAGAAAATTGAACCGCCCCAGGAATCTTTTGAAAGATCGCAACGGTATGTCGATAAAAATTGCTTCCATCTTATCATAGGGATGCGTCTGGGAATGAACTGGTTTGGGGAAAATATCCTTAATTTCTTCTTCTCTTTTATTCATCATCAGAAAAGGTCTTATCAGTTTACGGTAAGAACGGACGAACGAGTTGGCAGTATATTGAAGCCGTGGAGTAGTCGTCCTATAACCGCAAGCCCAGGTGGTCGATACGGTTGCCTTTCTGACCGCAGTCAGTTTCCACTTCAGCCAGTACACAGCCATACATATAAGCAGGAAGGCAACAGTTGTCAGGCTGACAGTTTGCAGGGTCTTCACAAAAGACGCCGAGGATGCGGTGATAGTTTGTGACCTGGCAAGCAACGCGACCGGTGAAGTGACCAGGCTAATAAATAGCTGGGGTAGTAACCCGATGAAGATTATAAAGAAGGCTACTATGTATTGAGGGAACAAGCGCGGGAATCCGGCCTCAAATATAGGTGCAGGATAGGGATGGCGTGCGGTTCCTAAAAAAATGATTCCAAAAGCTTTCGTAAAGCACAGCATGGCCAGGCCGCCGATGAGCACCAATCCGAAAAGGGCGGATACAAGCACTACAGTGGATGAAAGCGGATTAGCCGTAATGCCGTTGAACAATCCCGCGTAAATCAGGAACTCCGAAATGAACCCGTTGAACGGAGGCAGCCCGCAAATGGCCAGGGAAGCAATTAAAAATAAGGCAGCAGTCCGGGGCATCTTTTTGATCAAACCGCCCAATTGCTCAATATCCATGGTATGCGTAGCCTGGTATACAGTCCCGGCAGTATAAAATAAAAGTGATTTGAAAAGAGAGTGATTGAGTGTATGTAACAGGGCCCCGGAGAAGCCTGCAAATGAAAGGTAGGGGTTATTCATGCCCAGGCCCAAACAACCCAACCCGATGCCGATGCCTATGATGCCGATATTTTCGATGCTATGGTAGGCAAGGAGTTTTTTCACATTATGCTGGATAATGGCCAGCATGACACCATACACCCCGGAGATCACTGAAATAATCAGAATGGTATATCCCGCGAGGGTATAGTCCAGTTTCGTCAGCAATAACATCCGTAAAATACCATAGATGCCCAGCTTGATCAGCACCCCCGACATGATCCCCGATACATGCGAGGGGGCGGCCGGATGTGCATAAGGCAGCCAGGTATGAAACGGAACAAAGCCGGCTTTAATGCCAAAGCCGGCAAAAACACATAAGAAGAACAGAAAGCTAAGCGCGGGATGTACATGCGCCGTATATTGGGTGATGGCATGGAAATCATACGAACCGGTATGCGAGCTGATCCAGATGAAGGCCAGCATAAGGAGCATGACGGAAATATGTGATTGAATAAAATAGTTGATGCCCGCTTTAAGCGTTTCCGGTTTTTCATGTTCAAATATGACCAATAAAAAAGCGGCGATCGTCATTATTTCCCAGGCACACAAAAAAACAAGCGTGTGCTGAACACAATAAATGCCGATCATGGCAAAATGATTCAATACATAGCTGATATAATGGAGGGTAATGTCGGCAGGCCTCTTTTCGTACGCTTTCATATAACACCTCCCGTAGAGTATTCCTGTAAGCATGGTGAAGTTCATCAGCAGAATGAACCATCCTGACAGGGCGTCCGCCCGAATAAATATTTCGCCGAAAACAGCTCCCCCATGGAATCTTTCTTCAAAAGGCCTGTTTTGTAAGGCCCGTATCGCAATCCATGAGCTTAACCCGCTGCTGAGTAAGACAGCCAGGAGTGCAACATCCCCTTTTCTTCTTTCCTTAGCAAGTAAGATGAGGAAAGAAAAAAGAAAAACAAGGACGATAATGACAATAACCGGGCTCACATTTATAATAAATTTAAAAAAGTGGCGGCGATAAGCGCTATAATAAAGAACAGGCCATACAACACATACATCTGTATCTGACCATTATGTATAAAGGTAAAATAATTCATAAATCCTATCAATCGGTTGTTCAGCCTGTCAATGATCCGTGTTTCAAAAAATTCGCTGTAATGCGACAGATAACTGCGGGTAGATGGAAAGACAGTAGCGCTGTCTATCTCATGATATTTCTTTTTCTCGGCAGTGAGAAAGCTGAATAGTTTGGCCAGGCTCTTGGTAAATGACTTACCGGTGTATTGCATCCTTGCATTGGGCGCCGGGTATCCACATCCCCAGGTAGGTAAGAAGACCCGGGGTTGCTTCCTGGAAATGCGGCTGCGTATATAATAGATGAGAGCAATCAACACGAGCAATCCCAGGGAAGTCCTTCCGGTCGTTATCAGCACAGGAGACAAGGTATTCATAGCAGCACCCGGCTGGAACGAGCCGTCAAAGACTTTGACCACGGGAATGAGGGAAGTCATTACCGCATCTGGGAAAATACCGATCAGCAACATCCCGGTCAGGATCAGGAACAGGGGCACCCGCATTACCGTTGAAACTTCATTCACCGGGAGAGTGAGAGGAGTTCGAGGAGTCCCCAGGAAAATAGTGCCGAATGATTTGGTAAAAGTGAGCATGGATATACCGCCCACCATCGCCAAGGCGGCAATGCTTAGAATCATCAGCAGGTTGAATTGCACGTTGCTGGATTTTATCCCTTCTACCAATCCGGTGTAAATAAGAAATTCGGATACAAAACCGTTGAATGGCGGAAGGGCGCCGATTGCCAGTGACCCGCACAAAAAGAAAAAGGCAGTTAGCGGCATTTTTTTCAATAATCCTCCCAGTTGCTCCATGTCGCGGGTATGTGTTTGCTGGTAAAGATTACCCGCCGTAAAGAACAAAAGCGATTTGTAAAGGGAATGATTCAGCGAGTGCAACAAAGCGGCCGAAAAACCTAGGAAAAATATCAATGAATTACCGGTAGCTTCGCCGATTAACCCGATACCTATCCCCATACCGATAATGCCGATATTTTCGATAGTACAGAAGGCCAGCATGCGCTTAAAATCCCGGTGGACGGCAGCATTCAGAATACCATACAATGCAGTCAGCAGGGATAAAATAAGAATAGCTTCGCCTGTTTGTAAAAAGCCCGAATGAAGATATGTGATGACCCGGAGTATTCCATAGATGCCCATCTTAACGACTACGCCTGACAAAATACCAGAAATAGGGGAAGGCGCTACCGGATGCGCATGAGGCAACCAGGTATGGAGTGGGATAAACCCGGCCTTGATGCCAAAGCCGAGAAAAAAAATTGCGAAAAGCCCGGCAGGCTGATATTGGCTGAAGAACAGGCCGATTGCGGAAAAATCGAAGGAACCTTCTGAAAGGTACACCCGTATAAATGCAATGGTCAGCAGGAGCACCCCGATATGCATCTGTATAAGATAGTTCACCCCAGCTTTCAGGGTTTCGGGTTTTGCATGCTCGAACATGATCAGCAAAAGGGCGGATAGAGACATTATTTCCCAGGCAACCACAAACGCCAATCCGTGTTGTATCATGCATACCAGGAGCATAGATACATGGAGCGCCACAAATAAGATCCAGTGAAATGAAATATTGTTTTTCTGCGCTCCGTATGGCTTCATGTACCCTTTCCCATATAATGCGCCGTTTAGACAGGTAAGATTAATAATAAGCATAAACCAGGCGGAAAGCGCGTCGATACGTATCGGAATATTACCAAATGGACCAGGTAACCAAAAAACAGATTGGATGTCCCGATGCTCAAATAACACCTGCAGTACCGGGACAGTGCTAAGAAGTGAAATCGTTATTACCAGAAGAAGTCCTACGGCGGACTTCTTTCTTTCCGGCAATAGAGGTATCAGGAACACGCTCGTAAAAAGCAATGTCATTAGAACAATAATCAAATAGAATGCTTCCATCAACGATTATTATTTAAAGCTCACATAAACAAAACATAAAGAAGGTATGCTTTTTTTATGCTATTATATAGTATTTGTCTCCCTTGCCAGATTTATTTTTTTTATTGATTTCCCTATTTTCCGGTAATAACGTTTAACATTGACCCGGAATACATCATATAACAATGCAAAAACCAAAATAAAAGCCGGGATATAAAAAGAATAAAAATGAATAAACCGGAAACCATAAGCTCCCGACAGGGCGCCCGTTATAAAAGACAGGATAATGACCATCTTAAGCACAATACCGGATTTTAAAGCAGATTTATCATCATCCCGAATGATTATTAACTGCGCCAATTCAATACCTAAATCGGTGAAGGTTCCTGTTAAATGGGTAGTACGTACGACAGACCGAGATATCATAGAAACTAAAGCATTTTGCATTCCCATAGCAAACAGTAAACTACCGGCAAATACCTGCCGGTCAGCTAAACTATTTTTGTAATAATTTCCTATAGCCGCTATCGTTATAAGAATTCCGAATTCCAGCAAAATGGGGATTAAGTATGAATATCTTTGATTCTTCCCGATTATATCGATAATAAGACTGGAAATAAATGCCCCACCCAAAAATAACAACATCCATAAAGCTATCACCCAGGTGGTTTTCCAATCTTTCAGAGAAACTTTTTCAGCAAACAGAGCAGCGTGCCCGGTAACATTGGTAGTTAGTATGGAAAACCCAAGGAAACCTTCGGCATTGACAAATCCGGCGGTCAAACTTAATAAAGTAGCCAAACGAACGTTATGAATATGAGTACGCCGGATTCCTGTATGTTTTAGCATAATTTTGGGGCATATTTATTGTTTTCCGATAAGGGCGGACAGGTTCATAAACCATGTATTCTTCCCTGTTTTTTTCTAATGCTGATCTGCTGTGTGAAGGGAACGTTTTATCTGGTTAAATTGTATCCTTGCCATTTTAATATTGGCCCATTGCTGTGCATCTCGGTCCATTGGATTAAATTCTGCTAAATCCTTCGCAGTCCTTTCTACAAAACGGGTCACAAGATGCCCATTTACTTTATGTTGCAACAAACCTTTCATAGCGGTATCAATATATCTTTTTACCTCTTCCTGCGAAGTTGAAAATAAAATTTTATTGATGAGCTTACAACGATAATCATTAATAGTTATTGACATAAAAATGGTGCTTTTATTTTGACTTATGGCAGTTAGTGATTTGAGGTATGGTCTTCCAACTGTCATGCCTTTATATAAAACTTCAGCAGGCCATCTAACTCACTTTGTACAACATTATAAGATGACGGTATTTCATCCTGCCAACTGCAATACGTCACAATTCTTGTACCTGCAGGCATTTCTTCTAATTCCTTATATAAATAGCCACTATAATAGTTGTACAATGCTGCTGAATACTCAATACTATCATCTATCTTATCAGTGCCGTCCAGGTTTTCGAAAAAAGAGTTATAAAAATAAAAATGGTTGTATTTTTTAAAATTTACTTGTGTAAAATTCCCATGAATAAAAGTCACATTGAATAAGCCAAGAATATTTCGAGCGGTTTCTGCATGCTCAATCAAGCTATTCCTTTGCTCTATACCATCGAAAAATGCATGGGGTTTATAATAAGAAGCAGATAAACAAAACTTTCCCACACCACTTCCGATGTCCAAAACCCTGACGCCTTCTCCTGTAACAAGAAATTCAGCAGCTATTCTTGCTATATTTAACGGGGTCCAATGTTTGCCCGCCAACTGCTGAATGGAAGCAGGATATAAGAGGTTGAACTGTATATCGCTGCTGAACCAATTATCTAAATGTTGTGTTTTAGTTGCTATTGGTGACATGTGAGAATAGTTAAAAGGTTTATTTTATCTACGTTCGGGTTCTTCCGGTCTTTCTGTTTGCCAATTCGCATTATATTTGACAAAAAAAGATAGCCACATTGCCCGCGACAAACGCATCAAATAAGGTTGACACAAGATCAAGACAACTGTATTAAATCCAATCCACCAAAACAATCTATTATCATGCAAAGAAAGCCCAATTATTACCCACCACGCAATGAATGTTGCAACGGATAATGCAACTGTCAACATATAGCTCACATAGCTTGTACCATAATAAAAACCTGGTTCTATTTCTAGAAACTGGTCACAAACAGGACATCTGGTATACATTTTCATAAATTGCTTCAAATTGTAAAGTTTTTTTGTTTGAAACATATCACCTGTTCTGCAACGAGAACATTTATGCGTAAATACGCTCAAAAAGTAGTTCGGTTTAAGATCTTTTTTATTAGTATGCATGATTTAATGAGTAGTTTTATTTAAAAAGAATTTGATACTATAATATTTGAATTCTCTGGTACTCCTTATTTTACTTTTTTAAGTTTCCAGTAATTTTATTTAGATACATGACCGCCCACCTAATATTGCACCAGTGAATAGAATCAAAATCAGTTGGTGTGAGTTTTTTCAAGCTTTCATACAATTTATGCAGGTAATTATTAACCCGGTGAGTAGTAAAATTTCTAAATTGCATTCGTTCAATCGATCGATTGATGATTTGCTCCACTTCTTCGCAGTCATCTGCCTTCTCCAAATGATGAAGAATAGCTTCTATATATTCTTCGATCGTCATAAAAATCCTGGATTTAAGGGTAAAGTTTCCGCATTCAGACACCCACCATAAACAACAGAACCTTGAAAATCAACCCATTCATGGTCGTGGGTGAAATAAAGATCCTTTTGGGATTTAGGGTTTTTTTCATATTGTAAAGCTATCCAAAGTCTCAATCCGTAGCGTTGCATATTATCACTCCAAAATGTAACTTTTATCAATTATTAATTCGTTAAATTTGCAACTATATGAGTATCAATGGTCTTTTTCCAATGGATAAATGGAATTTTAAGAGTCATTCCATTCTAACTGAATTGCCGTCTCATGATGCTGAATTGATTACAGCTCACATGAGTGACCAGCATTTTAGTAAGGGAGAAATTATTTTTCGTGAGGAGGCTTTTCCATCAGGTATTTTTTTCATTCGTAATGGCAAAGTAAAAAAATACAAAATAGACAACCAGGGAGGTGAGCAAATTATTTATGTAGCAAATACTGGTGAATTAATTGGATATCATGCTTTGTTATCAGAAGAGCGTTATCCCGATTCAGCTTCTGCTTTAGAAGATAGTGTAATTTCTTTTATCCCCAAAGAAGATTTTTTAGAAGTGCTGAGCACATCAAAAGTATTATCGCATCGATTACTTAAACTTCTTAGCCATGAATTTACGGTGTTTACTAATAGTGTCACCCTTTTTGCACAGCGAAGTGTTAGAGAAAGGTTGGCTACTCAATTAGTCGTGATGAGAGAAAAATACAAAGAAAATTATCAACCTGGAATGGATGTAGAAATTAATTTATCAAGAGATGATTTAGCCAGCATGGTAGGTACTGCCAGGGAAAATGTCGTTCGGGTATTAAAAGAGTTTAAAGAAAATGGATCTATTGAGACCAGGGGTAGAAAAATTGTGGTTACGGATGTACATAAACTATTGAAAATAGCAAATCAATTATAGCTACCGGTGACTGGATAGTTATATTTTTATCCAGAACTTTAACAAATTGCCAATAGGAGCTTCTGCCAATTGATAACTTCGCGGTATGTGGTCTTCCAGGCTATGAAATGTTGCCAACCTGGTTCCTGTCTGCATTTCTTCCAGTTTTTCATATAGCATACTGTTATAATAATTGTATAATTCCGGTGTACATGCTATTTTATTATCAATTTTATCCGTATCCATTAAATTTTCATAGAATGAATTAAAGAAATAAAAATGATCATATTGTTTAAAATCCAGTTCGGTAAGATTGCGATGCATAAAATGCACATTTTGCAATCCTAATATATTCCTGGCAGTTTCAGCATGTGATACTAAGTCTTTACGTTGTTCGACACCAAAAAAGGAAGCATGAGGTTTGTAATAACCAGCAGCCAGACAAAATTTCCCTACGCCACTTCCAATGTCTAAGACTTTAACCCCCTTATGTGAAGCAAGAAATTGAACCACCTTCTGCGTTATACTTAATGGGGTCCAATGTCTGGCGGCTAATAATTGAATTTCCCCCGGGTATACATGATGTAGTTGTGCATCTGTGCTAAACCATTGATCTAAAGTGCATAAACTTGCTTCCGACAACATACAATGCGAATTTTATATTCTTACTTTATCAGAGTCATGCCTTGATGTGGAATTTAAGCATACTGTCAAAATCGGTATTCACCACACTATAAGATGAAGGTATTTTATCCTCCCAACTACACCGGGTTACTACTCGCGTCCCGGCAGGCATTTCTTCTAATTGCTTAAATAAATAACGATTATAATAATTATATAAAGTCTCAGAGAACGAGATGTTATTATCGATCTTAGGAGTACCTCTTACGTTTTCATAAAATGAATTATAGAAATAAAAGTGGTCATACCGTTTTAAATTTAACTTGGTAAAGTTTCCATGAATAAAATAAACATTTGATAAACCGAGAATATTTTTAGCTGCCTTTGCATGCTCAACCAAATCTTTTCTCTGCTCAACCCCATAGAAAAAAGCCTTAGGCTTATAATAGGCTGCACCGAAACAAAATTTTCCCACCCCACTTCCAATATCTAATACCCGAACGCCGTCCCTCGGCACAAGGAATTGAGCCGCCTGCTGTGCTACATTTAGAGGCGTCCAATGCCTGCGGGCCAACTGCTGTATTGAAGGGGGGTATAGATGATGGAATTGTATATCGTTACTGAACCAATTATCCAAGTATCAGGATTTTAAAGTGATTAACAAAGTCATAACTAATAATTAAAAAAGGGGTTTGTTATTGATTAAGTACTGTTCAGGCAATAATAAATCATTCCGTCCTTGAAGTGAGGAAGGGAAAATGAATGCCACCCACCCGGTTTGTTCCGGTTGTTCTAATAGAATATTCAGCTTGTCGCCCAAAAGCTCTTCATTAAAGCTAAGAACTTCCCCATCGACTGGCATATGAATGGGGATTTTGTACTCTCCTGAAAGAACAATCGCCAGTATCTCTCCTGCTTTTTTAGAATTCCTACTACGTTCAAATTCAACTTGTTGAATCTGCCTGATCCCTGTCAGCTTGAAAGCACATACACCAACATAAGCTACTGATCCCCGGAAATTAACCCACTCATGATCATGAGTATAATAAAGATCATTTTTAATTTCGCGGGAGTTCTTCATAACGCAAAGTTATTTTAAGTTTCTATTGTCCGCGTTGAATCTTATCACTCCAAAATGTGACTTTTGTCAATTTAGACATTGAAAAAGCACTTCGTAGCTGTTGTCATTTTTTTGAAAGATAATTATCTTTATTACTTTTTCTCTTTCGGCTTAAAGTATTAGAATATTTCTCAATAGTCGGTTCTCCTGATTTAAGAAACTCAAAGAAATTAATGCCCCTATATTTACACGTCTGTAAAATTGAAGGTGAGGTGATTTTCAATATTTTGCTTTGTCAGATTCTTACTAATTTTTTTTCGCCATTTAGCGAAAGGTTTTATAGAATGTTCTGCATTATTATTATTCCAAGGAACATTATCGCGCTCCAAAAAATAAAAAAGCTTCTCCCTATATTTCATAAACCTCTTTTGATAAGCCAAAGCATATTCGGAGTCATACGTTGTTGAAATTATGTTTAGGTAAAATTTATCCACATCTTTTTTGTGCTTGTTTAAATGATTTTTCCTTAACCCATATTTATCAATAGTTGCGATGATTGAGCGAAGAAGTCTACCGAATTCAATAACGATTTTCTTTAACTCCAAATCCAATTGGTGTTTTATAAAATCGCCGTTTAAATCTCTTATCAAATGTATCATACATTTTTGTTGCTTGCACTCCAATGAATCATACCCAGTATAAAAATCAGAGACTAGAACACCTTTAAAATGTTTTAGCATCTCTTTTAAGAAATCTGTTTCTCTTGTTTCTCTAAACTCATAATACACGCTATCGTGGTTCGCAAAGACCCAAACGTATCCGTCAATATTTTTTATTCTGGCTATAGTCTCATCATAACGAAGGAAACGGCAGGCTTGTTACAAATATAATGATACAATTGTTTAAACGTGTTGTTGTCATTGTTGATGGCAAGAAGGGTCAAGAAATTGATAAAGTGATATTGCGTTACCTGGATGTGCTGGTCGTTGCATTTGATTATGCAAAACATAAGAACGATGAAATAACTATTAAATTAATTTTTTCCGGCCTTAATTCTTGTAGCGATTTGATTGCCAAATGGCGTATGGGCCGGGAACTGATCGAACATCAGTTTGAGGTAATCCACAATATTGTAAAAAACCTTCTCGAACAGGAAAAGGAGCAACTAGTCGAGGAGGCATTTTGGGCTTATTATCACATGGCTCAACCGCAAATATTGCGCAATCTTCCTCCTGAGGATAAGACTTTGTGCGCAAATACTTATATTATAATGACCATGCGTTCAGGAGCCTTGTATCCTTTTTCGGATCCTGCTAAGATGTTCAGGGGAGATGCCCAGGTAGGAAGCTATATAATACTGCGGTACGCGCTGGATAACAGCGGGTTGCTCCTGTACCATGGAAAGATATTGCAACTCCGGGGAATTGGACAACAGCCCGTCTTTTTTCTGTTCAGATACCAGGAAAGCTGCTCCGCAATCAGTCTTCCCGCCCGCTCCCAGGTCTTGCTGCTGGCGTATAAGTGTTGTAACGAATCGTAATGGATGCTGAACAGTTCACAATCTTCCAGGGCGTCGATATACCCTTTTGAAGGCTTCTGGCTGATAAAGCTTTCATAATTAGTTATAAAATCCCCTTCCTTAAAAAAACCGGCTGTGACCTCTATGCCATCTCGGTAAAAATAATCCCGGGCCAGGCCCTCATTGATAAACCATATGTAGCGACATATCGATCCTTCCGAAAGAAGGACTTCTTTTCTTTTGAACTTTTTAATGGCAAGGGCGTTTATAAATGCAGGCAGCTCTTCGTCGACAGGCGAAACGATTTTTTTGATAACTGTCCTCAAAAGATCAAAATCGTCGGTCATAAATTGGTTTTGACAAAGATACAGCCCCTCCGTTATTGATAAAAATCAAGAACATGAAACTATTTATACTATTCGCAATGCTTTTTCAGGGACTTCTAACCTTCCCGGTATACGCGCAGGAGCCAGGAGTAAGGTTACATATCTCCAACATTCAAAACCACTTAGCGACGTTGCATATTGGGGTTTATCAAAAAGGACGTTCTGCCGCCACAGCCAGAATGACTTTTCATATCGATGTCCTGCCGGATGGCAGTGACACCCTCCTCGTGACTTTGCCAGCGGGCCTCCAGGGCGACTATGCGGTTGCCGTATCCCAGGATGTATTGTTCCGACAGGAAAATAATATTTTCAACTCTTCGTCCCTGGTCTACGAGCGAAGCCTGCCAAAAAAGATTTCAAGGACGCAATTCGATCAATGTCATATCTCGGTTCCTGCCGGGTCCGCTTTTTTCGATATTCCAGTGGTCTACCAGAAACAGTAGTATCCGACAGAAAACCTTTCCGTCCTATTATTTCTTTTTATTCTTCAGCAGCATATATCTCGCCGTCTCATAGAGACCTTCCGATAACTGCTGCAGTTCCTTCTTCACCGGGCCCTTTGCCACGGTATCCGGCACGGGATCATTCCCCGTTACCGAGACCATTTCTTCTTTACCCGTCTTCAGTTGCCGGCGGTAGAAATAGCCATCCCGGACCACCCCGATCTCTCCCTGGTCAGGATCGTAAATAAAAGAGAGGGCCTTCTCATTATACCGGGCCGTATCCAGCAGATCACGCCCCAGCGTGGTATTCCGGTAAGGGATATTACAGAGGCCGGCCAGGGTAGGCAATACGTCTACCTGCGAACAAGACCTGGGGATACGTTCCGATGCGATCAGTCCCGGAGAATAGATCAATAAAGGCACATGCTCGGCCGAAAGGCGCTGGTCTGTCCAGGACCGGGGGAACATAGCCCCGGCATCTCCGGGGATACCATGGTCGCCGATAAACAGGAATACGGTATTGCTGAAATATTTTTCTTTGGAAGCCGTCTCGATAAAAGTCTGGTAGCCGAAATCGGTATAGCGGAATGCATTCATCTCCTCATTGCTTTCAAACCCGCATTTCCGCAAAGAATCCTTCGGTACGGTAGTCGAATGAAAAGCCTGCCGGTCTTCCTCCGGGATCGTATAGGGGCGATGGTTATCCGCCGTCTGAATGATGGCGAAAAAAGGAGCCGTCTGCTGCTTCAGTACTTTATTGGCTTCCAGGAACAGGTTCTTATCGCTGATGCCCCATACATCCACTTTCGGGGCCGAATAATTCTGTTGCTCATACAGGTGCAGCCCCTTGATATTATTGGTCAGCAAGCCTCTTATATTCGCCCAGCTGGTGCTGCCGCCCAGGAAATAAAATTTATCATAGCCTTCAAAATTATTGATGATCGTATGCTGATCGACGGCTGATGGATTACGGCTGGACGTAGTGGTGGACACTTCCACGTCGGGAATTCCTGTAATAAGGGCCCAGACCCCCCTGGCCGTTCCATAGCTGGGGGTAAAACAATGGTCGAAGAATATTCCTTTCTGGCACATACTATTGAAAAAAGGCGTAGTATTCAAAGGATTCCCCCACATAGAGCTTTTATAACCACTGAAAGATTCACAGATCACTACGACTATGTTCGGCCTGGAAGTGAGCGCTCCCGCCCGGGGCAGGATATTTCTTGCGAAGGCGTCGGTCAGGCCGCCCGGAGCCGCACCGGCTTGTCCAAAGCCGAAATAAGGCGCCAGTACCGGCAGGGCCTCCTTCACTTTAGGCTCATCATATATGCTATTTCTGAATTTCAGACTGCTGAAAAAAGATTGAAAGGGGTTTAAAGAAAGATTAGCCTTATAATCGCTGCCCAGGCTAAACGCATCGCTCCACCGGAGAGGATACTGGCCGATCCTTCCGAAGATCGCAAGCCCCGTTACTAAGAAAAAGACCAGGAACCAGACGATCCTGTTCTTTCGGGGCAGTGCAGGAGCTTCCGCCTTCCGTATCTTTCCATAGACCCTTTTTACCAGGAACTTAATCAGCCAGGTCCCGGCAATCAGCAAGAGGATAATGCGGAAGACCGGGTAAGTCTGCCAGATCATCCCCGTAGAGATCCGGGCATCCACCATGTAGTTCAATACACTGGCGCTCAGCCGCTGGGATAGGTAACTATAATGGGCAAAATCCACCGAATAGAAAAATACCACCAGAAATGCGGCCAGCCCGGTAAAAAAAAGAGCCAGTTTCCTTCCCGGCGCCGTCAAAAAAGGATCCACCGGGGGAAGACTACCCGTTATCAGCAAAAGAGCCCCTAAAATACCTACATATCGAAGATCGAATCGTAACCCCAAAAGGAAGGAGGAAAGTATCCCGGTGAAATGATTTCCCTGTCTGCTAAAAAAAAGAAATAGCAGCACACGCAACAGGCTCATGATCAACAAAAAAATAATCTCCACTGAAAAAATGAAACGGACCAATTTTGGTATCTTTATCCCTGATCTGGTTAGCATAGCCTTTTTTATTAAATGGGCACAAAATTAGAGCAATTATTTGGAAACCATGATTTTACTCGATAGTGGCAGCCATACCGGCCTATTACAAAAGATCTTAGAGGGTGACTATTGGCTGTTTTCCAGGATTAATCAGCAATGGACCAACCCCTTGTTAGACAACGTTTTCCCTTATTTGCGGGAAGCTGAATTCTGGGTGCCTTTTTATTTATTTCTCCTGGTATTTATTACCCTCAATTTTGGAAAACGAGGTTGCTGGTGGGCCATATCGCTTATTATGACGGCCATCGTCAGCGACCTGGCCAGCAGCCACTGGGTGAAACACCTGATCTTCAGGCTTCGCCCCTGCCAGGATCCGGCGCTGGCGGAGAATATACGGATCCTCGTGAATTATTGCCCGGTCAGTTCCAGCTTTACCTCTTCCCATGCCTGCAATCACTTCGCCCTGGCCACTTTCATATTCCTCACCCTACGGCCCTTCAGCCGCTGGTGGGGACTGGTATTCGCCTGGGCTTTTTTCATTGCTTATGCGCAGGTCTATGTCGGCGTCCACTACCCTATCGATATAACCGGAGGCGCTGTACTGGGCGCATTGATCGGCTTTGGGACCAGCCGCCTGTTCCGCCTGCAATTCGGCACCCTCCATCTGCAATCCCACAATCACTCACATGCTTGAGATTATTATATTATTCTTTCTGATTTTTATGAACGGGTTGTTCGTAATGACCGAGATAGCTCTCGTGTCTGCACGGAAAAGCCGCCTGGAAAACCTGGCCGACAATGGAGACGAGAAAGCCAGGGCTGCCCTGAAACTGGCAGAGAAACCCGAATTATTCCTTCCCACGGCCCAGATAGGCATTACCCTGGTCGCCATCCTCACAGGGTTCTACTCCGGGGAGAAATTCAGCGCCGACCTCCAGCCCTACCTGGAAAGGATCGTCATTCTGAGACCTTATGCCGCCAATATCTCCACGGGTCTGATCCTGGTCTTCGTCACCCTGATCTCTATCATATTCGGGGAACTGATCCCCAAGCGCATCGGTCTGCTTCGTGCCGAATGGATCGCCCGCCTGGTCGCAAGACCGGTAAGGATCTTATCCCTGATCACCCATCCGCTCGTCTGGTTGTTGAACACCAGCAGCAATCTCTTCTTCAAATTCTTTCCGATCACTCCTTCGCAGGATGGAGCCGTTACGGAAGATGAAATCAAGGCCATTATCAATGAAGGAACGGAACAGGGCACCATCGAAGAGGCGGAGCAGGAGATTATTGAACGGGTATTCCATTTGGGCGACCGCAAGATCACCTCCCTCATGACCCACCGGAGCGATATCATCTGGTTTGACCTCAACGAGAATGAAGAGACGATCAAGGGAAAAATAATAAAAGAACCGCATTCCGTCTATCCTATCTGCGACAGCCAGATCGACAACATCAAAGGGGTCGTATCCATTAAGGACCTCTATGTCACAGACGATACGGTCTTGTTTAAAGACATTATGACCACGCCCTTATTCATTCCGGAGAACAATTCGGCCTATGTGGTACTGGAAAAATTCAAACAGTCCAGGATCCATTGCTGCTTTATCGTGGATGAATACGGCAGCCTGCTGGGCCTGATCACCCTCAACGACATCCTGGAAGCCATCGTTGGAGATATCGCCCAGCCGGATATACCCGATTATGAGATCAAGGAGAGAGAGGACGGCACCTTCCTGGTCGATGCCCAGATCCCTTTCTACGATTTCCTGTCCCGGTTTCATAAAACGGAATGGATGAATGAAGGCGACCATGAATTCGATACCCTGGCCGGCTTTATCCTGAATGAACTGGAAAGGATACCCCGTAGCGGGGACAAACTGGACTGGAGGGGATTCACCTTCGAGATCATCGACATGGATGCCCAGCGAATCGACAAGGTGCTGGTGACCATGTCCGAGGAGCTCAAAGACGCTATTAAAGACGCCTGAGGCGTCTTTAATAGCGTCTTGCCCCGAAGGGGCCATCATGAGATCCGAAGCCCGGGACGATCCATTCGTCCCCGCTTCGCTCAACCAGCGACCCCGAGAAATCAGCGATCTCAAAACTCTATCACCGCATTCACATCCGGATAATTCAGTCTTGTGCTCTTCTTCACCCCGCCCACCGAAACATGTATAATATTGATCTCCTGTTCAAAATTGTCATATAGCAGGCTATTCATAATGTCGATCTTTTTCACCGCAGGGATATCATTGACCTGGAAATAGCTCCAGGTTCCATCCGCCTCCTTTTCGCTGCCGATATAATGCAGGATGACGGCCCTGCCGTCCACTTTCAGTTGCAAATGCTTGCTCACATAGTCCGTAATGAGCTTATCCGTGACCTTCTTATCCTTCGGCTCCGAGAGATCCACCTTGACATGAGCCGACTTTTCCAGGGTCGCTTCAAAATCGTTGGTGAACATCTTGCAACTGACCTCCAGGGTCTTGTCTTTTGCATTATGGTTGATCTCGGTGACGCTGATATACAGCGGGTGCAGGAGTAGGAAAAACCATTTAAATAGGGATGCTGCCATTTAAAAAGTAAATTTTTATGCTACAAAAGTCTGGATAATTTTGACAACTCTGACAATATGCAAGATTTCAACCTTTATTTCAGACTGGGAACAGAACATATCCTCACCTGGGAAGCCCTGGATCATATCCTGTTTGTGGCAGCATTGTGCCTGCGCTACCTGGTAAAGGACTGGAAAAAGGTGGTGGTGCTCGTTACCGCCTTTACCATCGGCCATTCCATTACCCTGGCCCTGAGCGCAGCAGGGCTCGTGCATGTTCCTACCCGCTGGATCGAATTCCTGATCCCTTTGACCATCGTCGCTACCGCGATCAACAACCTGGTCCAAAAGACCGGGCAGGTAGAACATCCTTCCAGATTGCCCCTGATCTATTTTTTCGCCCTTTTCTTCGGGTTGATCCATGGACTGGCCTATGCCAACACTTTTCTGAGCCTGGAAGGAAAAGAAGGCCTGGTCCTCCATTTACTGGCATTCAACCTGGGGATCGAAGCCGCCCAATTATTGGTAGTGGCCATCATACTGGCAATTTCCTTTATTTTCGTGCAAGGGATAAAGCTCCGGAGGTTATGGTGGGTCCGGGGAGCCTCGGTCCTTATCCTGATCTCCTCGCTGAAAATGGCTTTTGAACGGTGGCCGGGTAAAACAGAAAAACTAACAAGCTATAAATCTAACACACATGAACTGCAAGAAATCACTGCTTTTGTTCCTGAGTTGCTGCTCCGCGGGAGTCCTCCTGGCGCAGAATATTCAGAACAATCCCAATTCCAACCACGGTAACAAATTCGAAGCCCTGGGCACTATTTTGCCCACGCCGAATGAATACCGTACCGCCAGTGGCGCTCCGGGCCCCAAATACTGGCAGCAAAAGGCCGATTATGACATCAAATGTGATCTGGACGAAGACAAACAACATCTTACGGGATCGGAGACGATCACCTATTCCAACAACTCGCCCAATGAACTGACTTATCTGTGGCTGCAATTGGACGAGAATGAGCACAGTAGTAAGAATAATGCCAACTACCAGGATGGCAGCAGCATGGGCAAGGTGGTCAGCGACCAGGGGATAGACCGGATGAATAGGGCAAATGAGGAAAATGATTATGGCGTAAACATCACTAAGATCACGGACGCCCTGGACAAATCCCTGAAATATACCGTCAACAAGACCATGATGAGAGTGGAGCTGCCGACCGTATTAAAACCCGGGCAGAAATTCATTTTTAAGATCGACTGGAACTATCATATCTCCGACCGTATGAAATTTGGCGGACGGGGTGGTTATGAATACTTTGCCGAAGACGGCAATTACCTTTTTACCATGAGCCAGTGGTATCCCCGTCTTTGCGTATACAGCGATTTCCAGGGCTGGCAGAACAACCAGTTCACCGGACGCGGCGAATTCGCCCTGACCTTCGGTAATTTCAAGGTACAGATGACCGTTCCCGCCGACCATGTTATCGGCGCTACCGGCGAATGCCAAAATTACCAGCAGGTGCTGACCCCGGCGCAATTCAGCCGCTGGCAGCAGGCACAGACTTCCAAAGAGCCCATAGAAGTCGTTACCCTCGCCGAAGCAAAAGCTTCCGAAATTAAAAAGAACAAGGCTAAAAAGACCTGGATCTTTAAAGCCGACAATGTTCGTGACTTCGCCTGGGGATCCAGCCGGAGGTTCGTCATGGACGCTATGCCCGCCTATGTAGAAGGAAAGAAAGTAATGTGTATGAGCTACTATGGTAAAGAAGCTTATCCCCTGTACCGGAAGTTCTCTACCAAGGCCGTTGCCCATACGATCAAAACCTATTCTCATTTCACGATACCCTTCCCTTACCCTGTAGCGCAGAGCGTGGAAGCCTCCAATGGGATGGAATATCCCATGATCTGCTTCAACTATGGCAGGACGGAAAAAGATGGCAGCTATAGCGAAGCGACGAAATACGGAATGTTGGGCGTCGTGATCCATGAAGTAGGGCACAACTTCTTCCCCATGATCATCAACAGCGATGAAAGACAATGGTCCTGGATGGATGAAGGGCTCAACTCTTTTGTGGAATACCTCACCGAAGAGTTATGGGACAATAAGTTTCCTGTTCGCGGTAAAGGGCCGGCCTGGGCGATCGTGGATTATATGAAACTGCCGAAAGACCAGCTGGAACCTATTATGACGAACTCCGAGAACATCGTCAACTTCGGCCCCAACGCTTATACCAAACCTGCAACCGGCCTCAATATCCTGCGCGAGACGATCATGGGCCGCGAGCTGTTCGACTATGCCTTTAAGGAATATGCACGCCGCTGGGCTTTCAAACATCCCACTCCTGCCGACCTGTTCCGCACGATGAACGATGCCAGCGCCGAAAACCTTGACTGGTTCTGGCGGGGCTGGTTCTACGGCATCGACGCGGTAGACCTCTCCCTTGACAGCGTCAAACATTATACGGCTGATCTCAACAACCCTCCCGCGAAAGTGGATACTACGATCATGAAAAGTATCGACAAACCCCTGCCTGACGGCAAATTCCCTCAGGATGTATCTAAGGATCGCAACCGGAATGATAAGAATATTACGTTCGCCACGGATGCGGATACGGCCTTGCATGATTTCTACTGGAAATATTCCCGGGGCATCATTCCTTATGATACCACCAAATACGCACAGCATATCACCCAGTATGACGAGCCCATGGATGATGCCACCAGGGAAAAAGTCAAATCCAGGCAGTTCTATGAATTGCAGTTCAGCAATAAGGGGGGCCTGGTCATGCCGATCATCATCGAATGGACCTACAAGGATGGCAGCAAGGAAATCGAGCGCATCCCTGCCCAGGTCTGGCGCAAGAATGAAGGTCACCTGACCAAGTTATTCATCAAGGATAAGGAGGTGCAGAGCATCAAGCTGGATCCCAACAGGGAGACCGCCGATATCGACGAAAGCAATAACAGCTGGCCTGTGGTAACTACGGAAAGCAAGTTCCAGGTCTTTAAAGCCAAACAACAGTTGCTGCGCAGCATCCCGCAGACCAATAACCCTATGCAGAAGGCACAGGACAAGAAGGCTTTTTAGGGCGGACCTTTGGTCCGTCCTAAAAAGCCTTCGCCCGAAGGGCCATAATGAGACACGAAGGCCCGTAAACTCGTTTTACGGGCCTTCGCTCTTCTACATGCGTCGTATCACAGTCTTAATATCGCAGCGTCCGGATGCATGGGATTAACCACCAGTTCCTGCCTTTTAGGATGGATCAGCACATCCATTTCCTCCATCGGGATAGCGCCCAATAGAGGCTCGCTGTCGCCCGGCAGCACAAAGGCACTGCACAAAGCCATTCTGTTGGCAAACCGTACCTTGATAGGGCCTACTACATCGAGCGCCACCACTTTACCGTTGGCCAACTCGATGGACCTTCTTTCTTCAACAATGGGCAATCCCAGGTACTCTTGAATGTTCTCGTTAATGGCCATCATATAAGATCCGCTGTCTACCAGCATTGTTACACGCGTGCGTCTGATCTCCTCTTCGCCAATGAGATGACGACGGGCATTCAATACGTCCTCCCCGTTGATCAATTCTATTTCCGCATAAATCATTCCCATAAAATTCCGATTTAAGTTCAACAAATTGGTTTCTTGCCTCGCTTATCGGCGTCACGAGGCACTAAAACAAATTTACCATTTAGCAAAACCGGTCCGGAGGAAAGATATTCACATCGCTCTCTTATATTTGTCTCTAAAATTACCGGATGAAAAGACTGCTGCCCCTCCTCTTTGTTATACTTTCTTTTTCCGCTTGCGCCGGCCAGGCAGATATCATCCTGATCCATAGCCCGGCTATGAAAAAGGATATCAAATGCGTGGTGATCCGCCCCACCCGGCCCGGGCATCCGGCTACCGATCGGGGAACGTCCTCCGACTCCTTCCCCGTCATCTATCTGCTGCATGGCCATAGCGGCAGTTACGCGCAGTGGCCTGCGACTGCCCCGCAGCTGAAGCAGGAGGCGGATGAATTCGGTATCCTCTTCGTCTGCCCCGATGGCGGTTATGGCAGCTGGTGGTTCGACAGCCCTGTCGATCCCTCCATCCGTTATGAGACCTTTGTGACCAAAGAGCTGGTCCCTTATATCGATAGTCATTATCCCACAATGGCCGACCGGCAGCATCGCGCCATAACGGGCCTGAGCATGGGAGGACATGGGGGGCTCTACCTGGGCATCCGTCACCAGGATCTCTTCGGCGCGGCAGGAGCTACCAGCGGCGGGGTGGATTTTCGCCCCTTCCCCAATAACTGGGACCTGAAAAAAGACCTGGGAGACCTGGCCGGCCACCAGGAGAACTGGGACAATAATACGGTGACCCATGCCGTGGAAGGATTGCAGAACGGCGCCCTTAAGATCATCTTCGATTGCGGAGTGGACGATTTCTTCCTGCAGGTAAACCGTGACCTCCACCATAAGCTATTGGAGAGGAAGATCGATCACGATTATATCGAACGCCCCGGCGGACATAACGGCGCCTACTGGCGCAATAGCATCGACTACCAGGTCTTGTTCTTCCGGAAATATTTCCGGCAGGCAGCTTAACTATAATATTTTAATCAGCAGCCCGGTGATAATGGCGATACCGATACTCAATAACGTGCCTATCACCAGGTATTCCGTCTTCACTTCCTGCCGGTCTTTTTCATTGAACCGGATGATTCCCTTGGCAGTCACCAGCAAGGCAATCGCCGAGTATTGATTTTGCAATACCAGGATAAGAACGATGATACGCTCGGCAATGCCTATCCATTTTCCTGCATTCGCCAGGCTATTGTCGGCATCATCTATCTTTTTACTCCACTCTCCGGTCAATTGCCCGATGAGGATGCCGGCGGGCGTCGTCACAAATATAAAGGCAGCCATCAGGATCCAGCTATGAGGATCCGTATTCAACCGCTGCCAGCCCTGCCGGAGAATATCCAACCTGCCGAACAGGACATACCAACATGCAGCAATAACTGCCAGGTGCAGGAATTGATCGATCAGGAAATAGCTGACCTTTTGAGGCCTGTATGATTTCCATCCGTCGATAATAGTGTGTGTCACTAAAATAATAAGGGCCACCGACCAATAGGACCAGCCGATAAAAATAAAAGCAACCAGCGCTGTCACGAGCCCATGCAGGTAAAGCCAGGAGGAAGCGAAATGCTTTTCCTGACGATCCCGAACCCATTGGGCAGGTTGCAGGACAAAATCCGTCAGCAAGTGAGCGATAATTAATTTTGTCAGCCAAACCGTTCCTGTTATCATACCAGTTGATTGATTAAGAGTTCATATTGTTGTAACAGCCTTTCTATAGCCGGCCATTCTCCGGAACTGGCAAATTGGGATACGGTGCTCTTCGATCTGTTCAGTTCCGAGGCGATCTGTTGCTGTGTCTTCCCTTTCAGTAAACCCATGATTACCGCGGCTTGTTTTCCCGTCATTCCTTTATAAATGGCATCGATGTATTCGGCTATCACCTGAAAGCCAATATCGGCTATGGTTTGGTCCGAGGCGATCGACAACCTCTTCTCCGTAGCCTGTCCTTTATCCGGGCTTTGTAGCTTATCGAAAGATCGGCCGGACAGTACAAAAGCCTCTCCCTTAGCCGTCCCCAGGTCTCTTATGGGCAGCGCCACCTGACCGATGCCAATGCTGATCCGGACATCCGACAGGGAAGCTTCGTCCCTTCCCTCCGTCATACTAATAGCCTGCGTACGGCATAATAAAGCTAACCGCAGGGAAGAAACCGGCTTTTTCAGATAGACCTGAAAACTGTCCCCCCGATAAAACTCATATTTGTAGGGCTCCAGGATCTCTTTCAGGGCTTTTATCAGCTCTTTTTCCATGGCTGGTTCCAATTTGGTTGAGTTGACGATATCTCCCGTCAGAACTGCATGGATAGAAGAGGATAGTTTCATTAAGTAAAAGTTCGTACAAATATACGAATTTTTATTAAGTTCGTACATTTATACGAACTACTTGTCTATTCGTATAAAAGCACGAACTACCGCCTCATTTATATATTTGTAGGAACTAATAGGCACTGCCGGTCTGCACTTTGACTTTCTTCTTCCCGGCCTTTTTTTCGAAGTCGAGCACTTCTTTGGGTTTGGT
>WNFI01004549.1_pt1 | contig 71227 bp, 60 predicted proteins | sample 5400471 | NCBI WGS metagenome assembly WNFI01 (sample SAMN13153348, study PRJNA577476) | soil metagenome | isolation source: 100 cm saprolite on Douglas fir-dominated hillslope | place: USA:California | collected 2013-09-17 | reverse complement strand
CCGCCGGCCATGCCGCCACCGCCACCGCCGTGACCGCCACCACCACCGGCCATGCCGCCACCGCCACCGCCGGTCATGCCGCCACCGCCGCCTCCGTGACCGCCACCACCACCGCCGCCTTGAGCGAATGCCGCAGTTGGCTGAACCAAGCTGACCGCTGCCAGTGCGAACAGGGCTATAATCGTTTTTCGCATTATGCCTTCCCTCCCTTGGACGAGGTCGCCCCTAGGCATACAACGCTTTCGCAGCGGGATTGGTCGGCGATCAGACAGCGTTCGCAGTAAACTGACCGTGAGCCAGCGGCCTACCGATCATTGGCGGCGGCGCAGAGTGCTGCGACTGGTCGACTGACCATTCCAACAAGAAAAACCCGCCGGCGTGAACCGGCGGGCTTATTTCTTCAGGCTGACAAGTCTTGGCAATCTCGGACGAGCGCTACAATGGTCGCCTTGGCTGGATCTGGTGTGTCTGCGTACAGGAACGTGACGACGAGCTCTCTCACACAATCCAGCACGGCCAGAGCGTCGCCCGGATCGTCAGGCAACTGGCCAGCAAGGGACAGGGCGTGCCGCCGGTGCCAATGTTCAATTTTCATCACACCATCCCCACACCTTGCCAGTCGCGGAACGGGATCTGCTCGTCCAGCCCATGCTGGACCTTGCCAAGCATATCGTAGAATCCAAGTCCGCCGACTTCGAGCCGGGAAAGTTCGAGGACCGCTACGAGAACGCCCTCGTCGAACTGTTGAACCAGAAGCGCAAGGGTGAGCCGGTGCGCACGGCCGCGAAGCAGCGTGACACCGGCAACGTGGTCAATTTGATGGATGCGTTGCGCAAGAGCCTTGCGACCGAAGGCAAGGCGCCTCAGCCCTCAACGAAGATAAAGAAATCCAAAACGCCCGCCGCAGGCCAGCGCGAAATGCTGATGGCCATCCCTGGGAAAGGCGAAGGCAAGAAAGCCACCGCCAAGGAGCCCAAGCGTCCCCGCGCGTCCCGCGAACGCAAGGCAGGTTAGATCGGCCGATCACCGGCGCCGCGACGACAACACCCGACAGGGATTCCACCAGCAGCGCCCCAGAGCAGTTCGCGTGGCGCTCCTGCCGATGACCAAGCTTGGCCTTATGCTTGGGTGAGTTTTTACGAGGTGAGTTTTTACGATAGTGAAATAGTAGGCAACGCCGGAGGAAATATTGTCGTTGCAAGAAACTTCAGAAATGACACTGGCGGACCGCGCGGCCCTGACCAGAGCGGTCAAGTCGCTCGAGCATCCCAGCCTTGCCGCCCGGCTCACCAATCTGGTCGGCAAGCCCGTCGAGCTTATCGGATACGCGCTTCCCTCGTTCGCTTCGAAGGCGATCGCATCTGCGACCTCGAAGGGACTTGAGGCAGCGCTGAAGGTGGCGTTGCGCACTCTTCCGCGGTCCCCGCGAACCGGGTCGGAGTTGTTGCACCGGGCTCTCGCCACGGTGTCCGGCGCCGCGGGCGGCACGTTTGGTTTAGCCGCACTTCCGGTCGAGTTGCCGGTATCCACCGTCATTATGTTGAGATCGATCGCGGACATAGCGCAAAACGAGGGCGAGGATTTATCTGACCCGGAGTCTGTTCTCTCTTGTGTTGAGGTCTTCGCACTGGGCGGGCGAGCCGGATCCGCCGACGCGTCCGAGAGCGGATATTTTGCGGTTCGGGGCATGCTCGCCAAGACCGTAACCGAGGCCGCCAGGTTCGTTGCGGAACGTGGGGTCATCAAGGAGGGTGCTCCCATCCTCCTCAAGTTCGTCACCCAGATCGCGGCCCGCTTCGGGTTGGTGGTGACCCAGAAGGTCGCAGCGCAGGCACTTCCGGTCGTTGGCGCCCTTGGGGGCGCTGCGGTGAACTATGCTTTCATCGAGCACTTCCAGGGCGTGGCCCGTGGTCATTTTACGGTCCGCCGGCTCGAGCGGCTCTATGGCAAGGATAAGATCCGCACTGAATACGACCAGATCGCTCAGCAGCTTTGAAGGATCCCGAACGACAGGCTCGGGTAGCGTGAGCCCCGGTCGGCCGCGAAATCTGATCCGCCGCCACGCGAACCCGTGGTCAGCGGGCCTCGACGGGGGCGGCGCTTTCCGCGCTTGCCTCCGCCGAGAGAAGTATTAGGGCCGCGAGCGCAGCGAGACTCAGCAGCGAGAACACGATCACGACGACGCGTCCCATCGGTTCGAACCCGCGACCTCCGGCGTGACAGGCCGGATTTTATCCAGCGATATCAACGCAGGGTGAATACATTACGTGTCCTGAACAGGTCCCTTAGACGCCAAAAGTATTTCCACTCTCCGGACAAGGAGAAGCCGCCGCAAAGTTTGTGTCAGGCTGTCGCGCAGGAAGGCCGTGAACGTGCTTCACGGCCGGGTGAATGCGTCTATTACCGGCGACATTCTCGTTGAACGTCTGCGCTACGTCGAGAAGCGCATCAAACGCAGTAGTGCGCTTGACGCAGGCAATGCATAAACAACGCTCGGTTGCACTCCCCCTCTAGAACAGAGCCGGATAGCAGACCTATTCCGGGTTTCCAAGGATTTCGCATGATCGGCAGTTCCACCAGATCATCGAGATGCCTTGGACGATCGCGTAGCTGTTGCGGATACGTCCACCTTCATGTGCTGAACATCGCTCCGCGATGAGCCTACGGGTACAATCGTGATATCGAAGCCGCCCGTGGCGGCGAAGCACTCGCTTGCACAGGAGAGCGTGGCGTTGAACGGTAAGTGATTTCCTTCCCGCAATCGTGAATGCTCGGTGACATGCGCGACAGGCGTCGCGAGGCATCGCCGGTGCGCCGGCTGGCCCTCGTCGACAGTTCGGTGGCGATTGCGCAGCCGGCTGGTTCGCGAAATCCTCCGTCGATGAACTTGGACCAGCAATCGCTGCCGGAGGCACCAGTAGGGCACCGCCAGCCGCGTGCTGATCAAGTGCCCTCGGAGAAAAACCTGATGAATCCGAACGATCCCGTCAACCAGGAGAACGCGGCGCTCGACCGGATGATCAACGGCATCCGCTGCCAATGTGTTTCCTGTGCGGTCCTGCAAGGCCCCGTCGAATGCGTCGAGGTAGATCGCGACCGATACAAGCGCGCGGTCTCTGTCTGCACAGTTGGTGGGGCGGATATCGCTGACTGGCTTGTAAGAAACGGACTTGCGCTCGACTGGCCCCAGTATAGCAAAGGCGGCTACGCAGCGGCCTAGGCCGAAGCCAAGCGGGAGCAACGGGGCATCTGGGCAGGTAGTTCGCGAGCGCTTCTTTGTGGCCCCGCCTATACGCTGGGGACGTTGGCTGATATGCTTCCCTGATCAGGACAGCAAGTTGCAGTACGCGTCGCGTGGCTCCTTTGGGCAATGCAGGTCCTTCAGATCGAATCCCGATTCTGCTCACATTGACCCAGACATTTTTGACGCCGAAGGGGATTATCAAGCGGCTGCATCGTCCAACCGACAATGCGATGGGAGGTGTGTCGGGTCGGAGGAGGCGCGTTCGATTGCTCTTGCGCTGGCCTCCGTCCGCCGCACAAACTGGACGTGCAGTTTTCCCGCATCCAGCTTTCATGAACGGGCTCTTGCGGCCTGAGCGGTCAGGAGCGGTGGATGCGACGGCATCTAACGGCTCCAGTCAACGTTGCCAGGATCAGCTTAGCAATATCCGGGACTGATTTCATCGCGCCCGAGGCGGATTTCGCAGCGCTTATCCGGGCTGCTGGCTTCTGTCCTGAGAGATCACATTTGTCACGTGGGAGCTGCAGGAGTTGGGACAGCGCCTGGGTCGCTCCTGGGTCAAAAAGCTGACTTCTTGGGAATGACTGCTTTTGGCGCAAGCGGACTTTCCCCGAAGGACGTCTTTCAGGCCGACCCCTGCCATCGTCTTGTTCTCGTGGGCAGCGTTAACAGGCGCATAATCGGGCCGGCCAAAATGGCGGTTTCGTGGAAATGTGATTTACTCTTCCGTCGATGAGCATTTTCGGTGAAATCGGAATACAAATAAATACTGACGCGTTCACGTGCCTTTCACCACGTCGATCCTAAAGACGGCGTTTTGCGATCAGTACACGCGATCTTAAGCAGCCAATTCTATTCCGACACTTCAACCTAGCGGTATTGCACGATGGTCCAGCAGCCGGCCGGCACACGATCCGCTTGGTCCCATCATTCGGGCGCAGCAGCAGATAAGGAATATTTGAGGCCAGCGTCGGATCAAGTGAGAATCAAGGCCCACGGCCGCGCGAAGTCCGCGCAGAAGGACAGATCAGGCTCCGCAATGACAGCTCCACCACGCGGCAAGCATCGACTCTTGCGGCTTGTATCGCCCTTTGTGGCGGTTATTCTTTTCCAGGCATTTCTCGCCGGCCTTAGTTTGGAGACGCTCTCGTCAGTTCGCGCCTATGTCGGCGGAGAGGGGATGTGGTCGAAGGGCCAGAAGGACGCAATCCACTTTATCTCACTCTATTCCCAGACCGGCGACGAACAGTTCTTCGAACGGTTTAAGTCGGCGGTCGCTGTTCCGCTGGCCGATCGGGCCGCGCGATACGCGCTGGAGCAGAGGGCGCCTGATCTGAATGCCGCCCGAGACGGCCTCTTGGGAGGCGGGAATCATCCCGACGATATTCCCGCAATGATCTGGCTGTTCCGGTATTTTCAAGATGTCCCTTATATGGCGACGGCGATCAAACACTGGAGAGCGACGGATCCGTTTCTGGATCAGTTGACGTCTCTTGGAGACGTTATCCACGAGGATTTCGCTAGCGGCTCAAGTACAGCCGGGCGCGCGGAAATCCGCAAGGAGCAAATCGATCTGCTTGACCGGCGGCTTGCCCCCTTTGCAAGGGCCTTCTCGGAGAGTCTTGGAGAAGGCTCCCGGTCCATCAAGTTTCTGCTGACGGTCGCAAATTTGCTGACGGCAATTTCGCTCGTCTTCCTGATCGTCTGGCACACACGCAAAATGCAAAAGCAGCGATTGACCTTTGAGAATGCCCTGAAGGTCGAGAAAGAGCGGGCTCAAGTGACGCTCGCTTCGCTTGGCGAAGCAGTCATCAGTACCGATGCCGATGGCCGGCTGAATTATATGAATCCGATGGCCGAGCGTTTGACCGGGTGCACCACGGCCCGGGCGCAGGGATTGCCATTAAGTTCGCTGTTCAGCATTGTTGATGAGGCTACCGTAGACGCAAACGATCGATTGATCGATCAGAGCCTTTGCGACGGGGTGACAATTGACCGCCAGTTGCTTGTCAGACCCGATTCCAGCGTAGTGGCTGTATCGATCATCGGAGCGCCTCTGCGCTCGGACGACAAAGCCGCGGGTGCGGTGCTGGTTCTTCACGACAAGACGGCCGAACGGGAATTTGTCGCGCGTCTGTCATGGCAGGCATCGCACGACACTTTAACAAGCCTCGTCAACCGGCGCGAATTCGAAGCCCGCCTTGGGAATGCGCTCGACAAGCTGGCCCATCAGCCAGGTGAGCTTTCCCTCATGTTTCTCGATCTCGACCAATTCAAGGTCGTCAACGATACATGCGGTCACGCCGCGGGCGACCAATTACTGAGACAAACGTCCGATCTGCTGCAGGAAAATCTTAGCAGCGGCGGCCTGCTGGCGCGATTGGGAGGTGACGAGTTCGGCGTTCTCCTGCAGGACTGCAACGTCAATTTTGCGGTAGGAATTGCGGAACGCCTCCGGCTTGCCGTCCAGGAATTGAGTTTCGTCTGGAATGGCTGCGCCTTCAATATCAGCCTCAGCGTCGGTCTCGTGCACCTCACAGAGGCTCGTGCGAACGAGGAGACGCTACGGGCTGCTGATATGGCGTGCTATATGGCGAAGGAGAAGGGCCGCAATCGCGTTCAGCTTTATCACCCCAGTGATTCCGAACTGGTACAGCGCGTCGGTGAGATGGCCTGGTTGCAGCGGATCAGGAACGGGCTGGATGAACAACGGTTTTGCCTGTTCGCGCAAGAAATTCGTGCGCTGGACGTGGATGAGCCAGATCGTTCCCATATCGAATTGCTGCTCAGGTTGCGCGATGAAGACGGAAAACTGGTCCAGCCGGGCAGCTTCATGCCGGCGGCGGAGCGTTATGGCCTGATGCCGCTGATCGATCGCTGGGTGGTCCGCAATGCATTTGCGCTGCTCGCCGGTCGGTCAGGCTCTTCCGAACCGGCTCAGTTATCGAGTTGTGCGATCAATCTCTCCGGCGCGACCTTTGGCGATGATGATTTCGTCGACTATGTGCGCCGGCAATTTGAAATTCATCAGGTGCCCCCCGGAATGATCTGTTTCGAAATCACCGAAACCAGCGCGATCGCCGATCTACCCAGCGCTAAACGGTTCATCCAGGCTCTCAAGAAACTCGGCTGTCGTTTCTCGCTCGACGACTTCGGCACCGGGATGTCGTCTTTCGCGTATTTGAAGCATCTACCCGTCGATTACATCAAGATCGATGGCAGCTTCGTAACGGAAATGCTGAATAGCAAGATCGACCGAGCCATGGTCGAAATGATCGTTCACCTGGCTAGAGTGATGGGTAAGAGTACTATCGCCGAGTTTGTCGAGAGCGATGAGGTGCTCGGAGCGCTGCGTGAAATCGGTGTGGACTATGCCCAGGGATATGCGATCGAGAAGCCGTCGCCGTTCGAGAGTGTGTATCCGCTGGTTGCAGATGGCTGCCGGGAAGTGGCCTGAAGATAAACTCCGCCCGATGTGGGGCATTCAGAATAGTCCCGGATGCCGCTTCGCTCATCCGGGCTACGCGAACTGGCCTCATGGGAGCTTGCGAAGCAAGCGTCTCGAAGGATGGACGCAACGCATGGACTCGCGGCCATCCTTCGAGACGGCGCTTCGCGCCTCCTCAGGATGAGGTCGGAGATAGATTCACACCCTGTCGGGATGAGGGCGTGAGCTCGTAAAAGCATGTCGCCCCCATGAGCCAACGCGTCCAGCCTTCGGTCGGCCCGATGATAAGGTCCGCGATATGCGGGAGCAGAGTCCCGGATGTCTTCGCTCATCCGGGATAGCCTTACCCTCTCCTCTTGCCCTCTCCGACCGCACTCGATCCAGCGCCTCAATGCGCGGGGCTTGCGGAAATTTCCTCCAGAATGCGGCCCTTGGTTTCGATACCGATGGCAATCACGGCAAAGGAGGCCAGCAGGTAGGTGAGCGCAAAGGTGTGCAGGACATAATGACCGAGCCCATAAGCGAGCAGCAGGCCGACCACGGTTGGCGCCAGGAACGAACCGATCCTGCCGATGCCGAAGAACCATCCGACCGCGGTTGCGCGCAAATGCGTCGGGAATAGTTCGCCGACATAGACGCCGGTCGATCCGTAAACGCCGGGATTGACGATGCCGACAAAAGCGATCGCCACATAGGACCACACGCCCGACGCCTCGGCGAACCACAGATGAAATCCGGCGCCGACAAAGAAGTAGAGAAACAGCACCGGGCGACGGCCAAACCGGTCGATCAAAAAGCCGCATGCGGTGTATCCGAAGAAGCCCGCCAATCCCTGGATCAACTGGAACGTCAGCGCCTGGCTCAGCGGAACGCCGCGCTGGGTCAGGATGGTCGGCAGCATGAACAAAATGCCGTTGGACGACCAGAAGAAGCAGAACGACACGATCCAGGCCAGGATGGTGGAGCGGCGTCGCTCCGGCGTCAGCAGCTGCAGCACGGTGATGCCGGGCGAGACGTCGACCTCCGGCGACGGGATGTGACCCACCGGTTTGAACTCCTTCGCGGCGGCTACGCCTGCGGCCGCTTCGATCGTGGCGACGGTGCGGCTGGCTTGAACGAGCGTGCCGCGGCTGATGAGGTAGCGAACCGACTCCGGCATGTAGCGGCGCACGAAAAACAGTATCAAGGCCGGCACCACACCGACCACGAACAAGGCGCGCCAGCCATAGTTCGGAAGGATCAGCAGGCTGAGCCCTGCCGCGAGCGCGAGGCCGAGCGGGAAAGCCGCCAACACGCCGCTGGAGACGCGGCCGCGAATTCGGCTCGGCATGAATTCCGCGGTGATGGTCAGTGCCACCGGAATTTCGCCGCCAAGCCCGAAATTGGAGAGAAATCGAAAAACGCCCAGCGAAACCACGCTCCAGGCGGTTGCGACCAATCCGGTGAAGGCCGCAAAAATGCCGATCGTCGCGGCGAATGCGGTGCGGCGCCCGATGTAATCCGAGATCGTTCCCCAGAACAGCGCACCGAGAAATGCGCCGACCAGGCCGACCGTCGCGAGAAAGCCGGCCTGCGCCGGTCCAAAGCCGAACTCTTTCGATATCCCGGGCAACGCCGCGCCAAACAGCGCGAAATCAGCCGCGTCCAGCAGCACGCCCGTCGCGGCCAGCAAGACAAGATTGCGGTGCCATCTGGAGAATTTCAGCCGCTCAAGGCGGCCGATCAGCGATGCTGCAGTTGCTTCCTCACCGGACATGCTTCCCCCAAAGCTATTTTTTCATTTTGTTGACTGCACTCAATCCCAAAATACTTTGTATGACAAGCTTGAACTTTTACCGTCCGGGGTGCTTTGATGCGGTTCGCATTGCCTCGCAAGGCGGATTTGGTCGGCGACGACACACCAGGGGCAACACACCAAGGGCGGCACACAGTGGACGACCGCAAAGAAGAATTCAAAGCAGAAGATCTCGAGGTCGCCGGCCGGCTCGCGCATGTCGATCTGCTCAAGACCATGCGAGAAAAGGTCGATCCGTCGCATTGTGCGTTGCTGGTCATCGACATGCAAAATGATTTTATCGCCGATGGCGGCCTGATCTCGAAAGACGGCCGGGATACGACTGAAGCCAAGAAGCTCGCGGAACGCCTGCCCGGACTTCTGGCCGCCGCCCGAGCAGCCGGCGTGCTCGTGGTTTTCATCCGCAATATCTATACGACCGAACAGAACCTGTATCTGTCGGATTCCTGGCTCGAACAGGCGGTCCGCAAGCGCAAGGGCGGATATACGCGGATCCCGGTCTGCGGACCGGATTCATGGGGCGGCGACTTCTATGGCGAGGTGCGCCCGCTGAAAACCGAGGCCGTCGTTTCGAAGCACCGCTACAGCGGGTTTCACAACACCAGTCTCGACACCATCCTTCGCGCCAACGGAATCCGCACCGTGGTTACGACGGGGATTGTCTCCAATGTGTGCGTCGAAACCATCGCGCGCGAAGCGTTCGTGCGAGATTACTATGTTGTGTTGCCGCGCGACGCCGCGGCGGCCTACTCGATCGCCGATCACGAACAAACGCTTGCCAATATCGACCGGTTCTTCGGCGAGCTTTCCTCCATCGACGAGCTGTGCTCGATCTGGCGCGGCAGCAATTCGGGCAACCCGGTCACCCCGGCCGATTCATGACGCAGGATTCGTGACGCAAGATTCCTGATCCGGGATTTCGTGATCCGGGACGGCGGCGCACCCGCCAGACTCAATCAGGTGACAGAGAAGGCCAAAGCCGCATGATGATCGATATGTTCAATCATTTTATGCCGAAGGCCTATCATGACCGGATCGCCGCCCTGATTCCCGACAATCCGGCGGTGACCGCGTTTCCGAGACTGAAGACACTTGTCGACGTTGAAGCGCGTCTGCGGCTGCTGGACCAGTTCGACGGTCTGCAGCAGGTGCTTTCGCTCGCCAATCCGCCGCTCGAACTGGTCGCGCCTCCCGATCGCACTCCCGAACTGGCCAGAATTGCCAATGATTCCCTGGCGGAAATCTGTCGCAAATATCCGGATCGCTTCCCGACTTTCATTGCCGCGATGCCCACCAACAACATCGATGCATCGCTGTCGGAGATCGACCGTGCCGTCGGCACGCTCGGTGCACGCGGAATCCAGCTGTTCACCAACGTCGCCGGCAAGCCGCTGAGCAAGGCGGAATTCCGCCCCATATTTCAACGGATGGTGCACCACGACCTTCCGGTGTGGATTCATCCCATGCGCGGACCGCAATCGGCCGACTATGCAACCGAACAAATGTCGGAAGACGAGATCTGGTTCTGTTTCGGCTGGCCTTACGAGACCACGGCCTGCATGACGCGGCTGATCTATTCCGGAATTTTCGACGAACTTCCCGACCTGAAGATCATCTCGCACCATATGGGCGGCATGATTCCGTATTTCTCGGCGAAGATTAATCTCGGATTCCGCCAGATATTTTTCGGATCGGCGGATCGCAACCCGGTGGCGGAAGAGCGCGGTCTCAGGCGTCATCCGCGCGACTACTACAAGATGCTGTTCGCCGATACCGCATTGAGCGGCGAAGTGGCGCCGATGCAATGCGGCCATGCCTTCTTCGGCAGCAACAAGGTGATCTTCGCCACCGATGCGCCGTTCGACACCGAGCAGGGCCGCGCCCTGATCGCGGGCACCATCGCCGGCGTCAAGGCGCTCGGCCTGTCACAGCCGGAGACCGACCAGATTTTTCATGGCAATGCCCGCGCGTTGCTGCGGCTCTAAGAGGAAGCGTCATGCGAACCGAGAACGTCAGGCTAAAACTGCGAGACGGCGAGATGGGCGCTTACATCGCCTATCCGGAGGGCAAGCCGGCCGGCGCCGTGATCGCCATCATGGAGATATGGGGCCTCAACGACACCATGCGGCATCATGCGCGCGAATTTGCCGAGGCCGGATTTGTCTGCCTGGTGCCGGATTTGTTCTGGCGGCAGGAACCGGGCGTCGAACTCTCGGACGGCGAGCCCGCCGACGTGCGAAAGGCTTTCGACCTCTATTACGATTTCGACTACGACCTCGCCGTGAAAGATATGGAAGACACCCGGCACTATCTGGCGCAACTCCCGGAGTGCAACGGCAAGGTCGGCGCGGTCGGTTATTGCCTCGGCGGCAAGCTCTGCTACCTGATGTGCTGCAACACCGACATCGATTGCGCGGTTGCCTATTACGGGACTTACATCGAGCATCGCATCCGCGAGGCTGTAAACCTGCACCGGCCGTTCATGCTGCACATGGCCATGAAGGACCGCTGGGTCCAGGCCGAGGTCAACGACCTGCTGGAACGCCGCCTGTCACCCAATCCGCTGGTCACGATCCATAAATATCCGGGTGCCGATCACGCCTTCGCCCGCTTCGGCGGCAAGACCTATAGCAGGCCCGAGGCCGATCGCGCGCTGGAGCTGACGGTCGCGTTCTTCAAAAAGCACCTCGACGCCAAGCCGGCCTGACAGCCTGCGCGGCAACGCAAAGTTCGGGCGGATGCCGATCGATGTCCATGCCCGCGGCGTCGGGACGAAAATTACGCCGGGTTCGCGGCAGTTTTCCGATTTGCGCGTAGTATTTGCCGGGGACTTTAGCTAAGGATTCGCTCGTTTCTCAATTTCGACAGACAGTCTTATGTCCCAGCGCTCTTTTCTCTACATCGACGTCGCCGCTGAAATCCGATCCCGCATCATCAAGGGAACCTTTGCCCCAGGGAGTCGTCTTCCAAGCCTGAGCGAGTTCGTCGGTCAGTTCGACGTCAGTGCCATTACGATACGACGAGCGCTGGGCGAACTGATGCACGAGGGCTTGGTCGAGGGGCATCAGGGCCTTGGGGTATTCGTCAAGTCGGTCCCCAGGATCCATCGCGTTCTGGCTGGCGACCCCAACAGCACCATTGGCGACGAAATTGCGAGAGCCGGCTTCAAACCGCGTCTGGCGGAGATCGGCGCCAGCCAGATCAAGGCGACCGACGAGATCGCGTCCCGGCTCAAGGTGACGGTGGGATCGAATATTTTCCGGCATCAGAAAGTGACCTATGCCGACGAAGAACCGGTTGCGCTCCACACCTTGTATATGCGCCCCAAACTGGCTCAGGCGTTGCGGGACGAACTCAGCCATCTCTTCATCTTCAAGCTTCTCGAAGACCGCAAGCTGCCCATCGCCAACCTGAAGTGTGAATTCAGCGCCGTTCCGCTCGGCGAAGAGCAGGCGCGTATCTTTCGCTTGCAGCCCGGTCAGCCGATGATGCGGGTCGATTATACCCACCTCGACAAGAGCGGCGCGCCGCTGCTGCTAGGACAGACCATCTGCCGTGCCGATCGCTTTGTCTTCGAGGTCAATCTGCCAAGAAGGACTGGTCGCGGGACGGCGCGACGGGGCTGAGGTGGTGCGTTCAATCGAGTGACCACATATAAGTTCGTCATGCCCGGGCATAGCAGTCTGCCTTGCACAGACTGCGTAAACTTGTCTGCGCTCCCGGGCATCCACGTCTTGACAGCATCGCCGCGCGAAAGACGTGGATGGCCGGGACAAGCCCGGCCATGACGGACGGGAGGCCGCGCGTAGCCCGGATGAGCGCAAGACCGCGCTCCTTGAGGACTCTCACGTCGGCCCGCCCTGATTACCCCTCCGGCATCACCGGCAACAACACGTAGGGATTCCTGCCATTGGCGAAATGAAGCGTAGATGTGCCGCCGAAGACATCGGGCGGCCGGTCCTGCGGATGGTCGTGCAGGAACGGCCCCACGCCGGTGAGAGAATATTTCACGCCGTCCAGCACCAGCGGCGGTCCCTCGTGCTCATAGTCCTTGCCGCGCACGGTGATGCAGAGCCTGTATCCCTCGGGCACGACGATGCTGGTCGGCCAGATTTCCACGTCGAGTTCGACCGGTTCGTTCGGCTTCAACGGCCAGGCCTCGTCGTGGGTATGATAGGGACGATAAGGCAGCGTTCGCTTTTGATCCAGTTTTCGGTGCGAAGCGCGCAGCCAGCCGATCCCGACCGGGGTCCGTGGGTCGTTCGCGCCGATGAAGGTAACCTCCTCGCCTTGCGGATCGAACACCCGCAGGATCAGAAACAGATCGGCGTCGGTGGTCGATGAGGACAGCAACAGTTTAGCAGCCACCGGACCGGTAATTTCCAGCGGCCGTTGCAATGGCGGCGTCGAGAACGTCAGCCCCTCTCCCAGGGCATCGAAGGACAGCGCTGTTTCGGTGTGCGGCTCGGTCGTGCCAAAGCCCATGCCGTCAGGCTGCAAATAGAATTTCGTCCACCGCGTCCGCGCCAGCGGCCATTCGTTTTCACGCCGTTCGACAAAGCGTTCGCCGGGATGACGCACCTGCAACAGGACTTTCGGCTGGCTGTCCCACGCGGCATCGTTTCCTTTGAGGAATTTGGCAAAAAATCGCTTTTGAAGGTCAAGGCCGTAATCCGAATAGAAATGCGACCAATGCGCGTCGCCATGCACTTCCAGCCATTTCTGTTCGGATGCCGCCTCTAAGAATCCCTCGAAATTGCCGCGCGGATGCAGACCCACCCCGCCCCAATTGGCGGCGCTCAGAAGTGGCGTCTTGATCCTGGCGAAATCCGGCATCCGCTCACGCGACGCTTCATCGACAAAGGGGTGGTCGAGAATGAGCTTGCCGATGTCGACGCGGTTTCGTTTCAGTTCTTCCTCGGACAGCGTCTCCGGTCCTGAAACCAGTTCACCGGTGGCCCGGCTGCGCGGTCCGCGCTCGCCGAGACCGGCCTGGACGCGGTGGAATGCACGCGGAAACAAATTGTCCAGGAACTGGCTGTAAATTCCGCCATGCCGCGCAACGTCGCGGTACCAGTCGGCGGCCCCTTCCCAGACGCAGATCGCGGCAAGGTGCGGCGGCTGATGCTGGGCGACGGTCCACTGATTCATGGCGAAGTAGGAGATGCCGTTCATCCCGACCTTGCCGTCGCACCAGCTTTGCGCGGCGGCCCATTCGATGCAGTCATGAATATCCTTGTTTTCCCGCACCGACCACGGATCGAGATAGCCGGGCGAGCGGCCCGAACCCCGCGCATCGATGCGCAGACAGGCGTAACCGTCCGGTACCCACTTTTCCGGGTCGACCACTTCCCACACCTGATATTTGCAGGTCGATCCCACCGTCACTTCCGGAAAGGCCGCGACCAGGCGATCCCAGGCGCTCTTGTTGCCTTCCTGGAAGGCTAGGCCCTTTCCGAAGGCGCCACACGACACAATGACCGGATATCGCTTGTCGTCGTCGGGCCGAAACAGATCGGCGCGCAACACCGCGCCGTCGTCCATTCGGATCGGAACGTCCCAATCGATCCGCATGCCGTCGCGAACTTCGCTCTTCACTGACTGTCGATCGAGTTGCATTGAACGATATCCGCAGCCGCCGAGACGCAGCTTCGGTTATCATACTTTGTATTGCAAGTGGAAATGAAAGCCGCAAGGTCGGGACTACGAGACTGCATTTTTCATATGCGCTTCATTTGCGTCGGGAGTTCGGTTACCGCCATCTCAGCCGTCATGGCCGGGCTTGTCCCGGCCATCCACGTCTTTGATGCGGCGATGCTGTCAAAACGTGGATGCCCGGGACAAGCCCGGGCATGACGAACTCATGTGCGGTTGCTATGGTTCGGAGGCTCTCTTCTTTTCACCGACCAATCAGCCGCCTCGACCAAACCATGAGGAAAATACGATGACCACCACACCTCACGCCGAGGGCGCCGTCCTTCGTCCCAGCGAGATCAAGCCGCATGAGCGTGGCGGCGGCGCGCGCACCATACCGCTGGTGACCCGGAAAATCGGCTCGACCAGCATGCTCAACGGCATCACCGAATTCGCACCCAATGCCGCCATCCCGCTGCACACCCATAATTGCGAGGAAAGCGTGATGGTGCTGGAGGGCGACGCCATCGCCGAACTGGACGGCGTTGCGCACCGCATGGGCGCCAACGACACCACCTGGGTTCCCGCTGGCGTTCCGCACCGCTTCATCAACGCCTCCGATACAAAGGCGATGCGCATCTTCTGGACCTACGCCTCGGTGGACGCGACACGCACGATTGTTGCGACCGGTGATACGCGTTCGATCGACTCGGAGCGGAGCTGAGGCTGCTCTCACCTCGAAGGATAATGGCGTCGTCCCGGCCAAGTGCGCTCTTGCGCACGCGAGCTCAAGTGTTTTCTAGCCGAGTGCAATAGGCACTTGGCTAGAAAACACGGAAGATCCATACCCCCTGGCGTTGCTTTTTACAGATGGCCTTTGCCACACTGTCGAAAACGAGATGTCACGGCATATGGGTCCCGGCTTGCGCTCGCGGAGCCTGTCATCGAGTCGGCCAGAGGCCGGACCCGTTGGCTCGCTTGCCGAGACGACTCGCTGAAAAATCGTGCTCCCCTCCAGGATCCTGCAAATGGGTAGCCGAGAAAGGATTGTCTTGAGTTAAACGAGCGGTTGGTTAATTCTAGGGCAGCGAGCGGTACCCGCCCTTCAAGGAGCGGGACGCTTGTCCGGGGGGTCAAACGCGCGTGGACGCAACCATTTTCCTGTTCCTGCTGCAGGACGGCATCATCAACGGCTCGGTCTACGCCCTGGTCGCGATCGCGACGGTGCTGGTGTTTGCGGTGACGCGGGTGATCCTGGTGCCGCAGGGCGAGTTCGTGGCGTTCACCGCGCTGACCATCTCAGCACTCGAAAACGGTCATGCGCCGTCGACGCCGTGGCTGCTGCTGGCGCTCGGCTGCATGGCGGCGACGTCGGAACTGGTGCGGCACTTTCGCGAATTGACCGCGCGCCGCGTGCTGCGAATTGTACTGTTCGATCTGGCGCTGCCGATCGCCCTATTGCTGCTGACCCGGGCGCTGGCGCCCATAAAACTTGGGCAGGCGGCGAACATCCTTCTCGCCATCGCGCTGATCACGCCGATGGGCCCGATGATCTATCGCATCGCGTTCGAACCCATCGCCCATTCCAGCGTGCTGGTGCTGCTGATGGCCGCCTTCGGCGTGCACTTTTCGCTGATGGGACTGGGATTGTTGTTCTTCGGACCGGAGGGCATCGGAACGGCGCCGCTGTCATCGGAATCCTTTTCGCTCGGCAATCTCGTGGTCACCGGCCAGAGCGTCGCGGTGCTGATCGTCACCGCGCTGCTGCTGGTGCTGTTCGCGCTGTTCTTCGGACGCACGCTGCTCGGCAAGGCGCTGCGCGCCTGTTCGTCGAACCGCATCGGCGCTCGCCTCGTGGGTATCCCGACATCCGCGGCCGGACAGATCGCGTTTGCGCTCGCCGCGGGGCTCGGCGCGATCTCCGGCGTGCTGATCGGCCCGCTGATGACGGTATTTTACGACTCGGGCTTCCTGATCGGGTTGAAGGCCTTTGTCGCGGCGATCCTGGGAGGATTGGTGAGCTATCCGCTGACCGTTGTCGCCGCACTCGCCGTCGGTTTCGCCGAAGCGCTGTTTTCGTTCTGGGCCAGCAACTTCAAGGAAGTGCTGGTCTTCACCCTGATCATTCCCGTGCTGGCATGGCGCTCGCTCCTAGCACCCCATGCCGAGGAGACGGAATGAAGCTTTATCAAGAGCCGTTTGTTCCGATCGTCTGTACGCTTGCGATCCTGATCGTGCCTTTCACCGGGCTGATGCCGGATTACTGGATCACGCTGTTCAACTATGTCGGCATTTCCAGCCTGGTCGCGATCGGTCTGGTTCTTTTGACCGGCGTCGGCGGCATGACTTCGTTCGGGCAGGCCGCTTTTGTCGGCTTCGGCGCCTATACCACCGGCGCGCTCACGATGCATTTCGGCTGGTCGCCTTGGCTTACGCTGCCGGCCGCGCTGGCGGTGACGATGATCGCTGCCTTCCTGATCGGTGCGGTCACGGTGCGGCTGTCGGGTCACTATCTTCCGCTCGGTACCATCGCCTGGGGGATCGCGTTCTTCTATCTGTTCGGAAATGTGAACTGGCTCGGCGCCCATGACGGGCTTGCGGGCATTCCGCCGCTGCGGATCGGCGCCCATGCCCTGATCAGCAGCACCCGCGCCGCGGAAGCCTTTGGGGTGAACACCGCCACAGCCAAACTGATGGTGTTTGTCTATGCCGCGATGCTGGCCGGCCTCGCCGGCTGGCTCTACGCGCATTTCCAGCGTTCGGTTTCGCCGGGCCCCTTCGGCATCAACGCCGGCACCGAATATCTGCTGATGGCGGTTGCTCGGCGGCGCCGGCCGGGTCTAGGGCGCCATTCTGGGCGCGGCCGGAATCACCTTTCTCCGCGACCAGCTGCAGAATTGGCTGCCATGGCTGGTGGGCAATACCGGCAATTTCGAAACCGTCGCGTTTGGCGCAATCCTTGTCCTCATCCTGCAGACCGCCTCAAACGGGCTGTGGCCTATTCTGTTTGGGCCGCCGCCGGCACCGAGACCTCCGGCGCCACGCGACAACCGGCGGCTGCCGGATCGGCCGCTGCCGGCCCACTGTGCGCCGCTGCTGCAGGCACGCAATGTGCGCAAGAGCTTCGGCGGACTGGTCGCGGTGAACGACGTGAGCTTCGAGGTCGAGAGCGGCCGGATCATCGGGCTGATCGGTCCCAACGGCGCGGGCAAGAGCACGACGTTCAATCTGATCACCGGCGTGCTTCCGCTGAGCGCGGGCGAAATTCAGTTCAACGGCCATGCGCTGCAGACGCAAAGCCCGCAACGCGCCGCGGCACTCGGCCTCGGCCGCACCTTCCAGCACGTGGAAATCGTGGCCGACATGAGCGTGATCGAGAACGTCGCGCTTGGCGCGCATCTTCGCGGCAGCGCCGGGCTACTGCGCTCCGTCCTCGACCTCGATCGCGCCGAAGAAGCCCTGCTGTTTGCCAATGCGCAGCGCCAGCTCGATCGTGTCGGGCTCGCTGAGGCCGCATTCAAGCCCGCTGGCACGCTGGCGCTGGGCCAATTGCGGCTGGTCGAAGTCGCGCGCGCGCTCGCTCTCAATCCGGCGCTGCTGCTGCTGGATGAGCCGGCAGCCGGACTTCGTGTCGGCGAAAAGAAGGCGCTGGCCCGCCTGCTGCGTGAAGTTCGCGCCGAAGGGATCAGCGTGCTCCTGGTGGAGCATGACATGGATTTTGTCATGAGCCTCGCCGATCGCCTGGTGGTGCTCGATTTCGGCACCAGGATCGCCGAGGGCACCCCTGCCGCGATCCGTCAAGACCCCGTCGTTCTCGAGGCTTATCTCGGAGGCGTGTCGTGACCACGGCGCAGCTCGACGTCCCGTTGCTCGACGTACGCGGTCTGTGCGTCTCCTACGGGCGCGCAGAGGTCGTGCATGATGTCTCGATCGCGGTGACGAAAGGCGCGCTGGTCACGGTGATCGGCTCCAACGGCGCCGGCAAGACCACGCTGCTCAACGCCATCATGGGGCTTCTGAAGGCGCGCGGCCGGATCGGATTCCGCGACATCGAAATCGGCCCGGTTGCTTTGGAGAACCGGGTCAAGGCGGGCCTCTGCCTGGTGCCGGAACGGCGCGAATTGTTCGCCGACATGTCGGTCGAGGATAATCTGCAGCTGGGCGGCTTTCGGCGATCGCGGAGCGAACGCAGGCAGACCCTGGATGAGATTTTTGCGCGCCTGCCGCGGCTCAGGGAGCGGCGCCAGCAAATGGCTGGTACATTGTCCGGCGGCGAACGGCAGATGCTGGCCATGGGGCGCGCGCTGATGGCGCGGCCGACGCTCCTGATGCTCGATGAGCCGAGCCTTGGCCTGGCGCCGCGGATCGTTCGCGATGTGTTTCACATCCTTAACGATTTGCGCCAGACCGGGGTTTCGATCCTGCTGGTCGAACAGAATGCGCGGGCCGCGCTTGAAGTCGCGGATTATGCCTATGTGATGGAGCTCGGCGCGATCACCACGCAGGGATCGCCATCGGAAATTGCCGCGGATCCGCGCCTGGTCGAAAGCTATCTCGGCCTCGGCGGCAATGAGTACTAATGTCTGACGCATCTGGAGTGAAGTACTGCGGCGACGTTGCAGCAACGCAAGCGCGCTCCCTCTGCTATCGGGAGAGGGTTGGGGTGATCGAGACGAGCGAAGCTCGCTCTCTGGGTTACGGCCCATCGATAGGCCGTAACCCCTCGCCCGGCGCTACGCGCCGACCTCTCCCCATGGGAGAGGTGGCCGAACTCGTGCGTTCCGATTCTATATTGATGGATTAAACTCTAAACCAAAAAGCAAACCAAAAGGGAGAACGTCATGTTACGCAGCAGGAGTTGGATGATCGTTTTGGCGACCGCACTCGGCGTCGGCAGCGCCCACGCCCAGATCAAGGTGGGCATCACCATGAGCGGCTCCGGACCGGGCGCAGCCCTGGGCCAGCCGCAAACCCGGACCGTCGCGGCGCTGCCGAAAGAGGTCGCCGGACAGAAGATCACTTATTTTGCGCTCGACGATGAGTCGGATCCGACCAAGGGCGCGCAAAACGCCCGCAAGCTGATCACTGAGGAAAAGGTCGACGTGCTGATCGGCTCGTCGCTGACCCCGGTCAGCCTGCCGCTGATCGACATCGCGGCGGAGGCCAAGACACCGCTGATGTCGCTGGCCGCCGCCGCCGTCCTGGTCGCGCCGATGGATGACAAGCGCAAATGGGTGTTCAAGGTGGTGCCGAACGACGACATCATGGCCAATGCCATTCTCTAATACATCGCCAAGACCGGCGTCAAGACGCTCGGCTATATCGGCGTCTCCGATGCCTATGGCGAGGGCTATTACAAGGTGCTGAGCGAAGGCGCGCCCAAGCTTGGCATCACCCTGACCGGCCACGAGGTCTATGCCCGCAGCGACGCCAGCGTGACCGGCCAGGTGCTGAAGGTGCTCGCGACCAAGCCCGATGCAGTGTTCATCGCCTCGGCGGGAACGCCCGCGGTGCTGCCGCAGAAGGCGTTGCGCGAACGCGGCTATAAGGGACCGGTATTCCAGACCCATGGCGTCGCCACCGAGGAATTCATCAAGCTCGGCGGCAAGGACGTCGACGGCGCGATCTTCACCGGCGAAGCCTTTACCGTTGTGAATGATCTGCCCGCCGAGAGCCCGTTCCGGAATGTCACGGCGAATTTCATCAATGCCTACAAGGCCGCCAACGGAAATATCCCGTCGATCTTCGGCGCGCATCTCTACGACTCGATGTCGCTGGTCGAGCACGCGATCCCGGCCGCGCTGAAGCTGGCAAAACCGGGCACGGAAGAATTCCGCGCGGCACTGCGGAGTGAAATCGAGAAGACCAAGGACCTCGCGCTCAACAACGGCCTGTCCAACATGACCCCGGACAACCACAACGGCTACGACGAACGCTCGGCCTTCGTGATCAAGGTCGAGGACGGGGCGTTCCATCTCGTGAAGTGAGTCGTGCGCCGAGCCCTCCGAGCAAGGGCTCGGTTCATCTGAAACGACGGTTGCCGCGTCTCTACTCCCCCTCCCCCTTGCGGGGTCGAGACGAGCGAAGCTCGCTCTCTGGGTCGGGGTGGGGTCGCAGGCGCACGGACTCGGAGTTACCCCCCTCCCCAACCCTCCCTCACAAGGGGGGAGGGAGAACACCGCATTCGTGGCGCAGCCTCATTTGGACGCGGAACTTCGCGCATCTTTTTTTGTTGCCTTGGCAACTAATTCGTATCGCTGCGTGAAAGAGGGTTTCAGGGTCGGATCCGCCTGGTCGGAGACGAGCCCGGATTGCCTTATCAGCGCCCGCCGCTGTCGAAGGCTTACCTCACCGGAAAATCCGACCGAACCGTGCTCAATTTGCGATCCGATGGCTTTTTCAAGCAGTTCGAGATCGAGGTCACGGCCGGACAGCGCGTCGTCCAGATCAATCGCGATCGCAGCCTGATCCATCTCGCGAATAAGGAGGTCCTCTCCTACGGTCATCTCGTGCTCGCCACCGGCGCGCGCAACCGGACGCTGCCAATCCCAGGCGCCGATCTTGACGGCGTGCTGCAGTTGCGTTCCGCGGCGGACGCGGACGCCTTGCGTCTGCGGCTGCCTGATCTCAAAAAGATGGTCATCGTCGGAGCCGGATTTATCGGTCTTGAACTTGCGGCCGTGGCCACTTCGCTGGGCATCGAGGTCACGATTCTCGAATTAAGTTCGCGGCCGATGTCTCGCACGCTCTCGGTGCCGATGTCGGATTTCTTCGGCGCTGCGCACGAGAAAGCCGGCGTGCGCTTCGGCTTCAACGCGGCTGTCGCCAGGATCAATGGCAGCCACGGCCGCGCAACATCGGTGGAAACCGCCAATGGCGACATCGTTCCGGCCGACCTCGTGCTGGTCAGTGTCGGTGTCGTCTCCAATGACGAACTGGCTGCGGCTGCCGGGCTTGCCGTCGACAACGGAATCGTGGTCGACGAAAATCTTCTCACGGCCGACCCGGCGATTTCCGCGATCGGCGATTGCGCGGCCTATCCGCAACCCTTCGCGGGTGGCGCGCGCACCCGTCTGGATTCGGTGCAGAATGCGATCGATCACGGCCGCTGCGTGGCTGCCCGGCTCACGGGAAAAGCCGCTCCTTATCGCGCGGTACCGTGGTTCTGGAGCGATCAGGGGCCGCTCAAACTGCAGATTGCGGGGATTCCGGCGCCCCATGAAAGCAGCGTTCTTCGTGGCAAACCCGAGTCCGGCGCCTTTTCGGTGTTTTGCTTCCGCGACGACAAACTTGCCTGCGTCGAATCGGTGAACCGACCCGCCGACCACATGGTCGCGCGCCGGCTGCTGAGCGCGGCTGCGGCTCTCACGCCAGCCGAGGCCGCCGATATCACTTTCGACCTCAAGGCCCGGGCGGGCGCGACGATGGTAGCGGCATGAGCGTGTCGATGGATAACATCAACGCCGGCTCAATCGAAGTCCTCGGACTCCGCGTGAGCGGTCACGGCAGCGAGATTGCCGTGGACGCGGCCGAGAAGGTTGATCAGCACTTCCCGCTCTTCCTTTTGCAGGCAGGCGAGCAGTCGGCGCTCCCGCTCGAGTGCAACGCCGATAATATCGTCATGGGTGGCCCGCCCCTTCGGCGTGAGCGAGATCGAGTGGGTTCGTCCATCCTTTGGATCGGTCTTGATCGCGACCAGTCCGCGCTCCTGCATGATCCTCAGCGTTCGGCTGACAGGTCCCTTGTCGAAACCGATGACGTGGCAGATGCGGGAGGCGGGAATTCCGGGCTCGATCGCCAGCAGCACCAGGATCCGCCATTCGGTAACGTTGACGCCGAACCGCTTCTGATAGAGCACGCTCGCGCTGCGGGACAATTTGTTGGCAATGAACGTGATCAGGGCGGGCACGTAACGGTCGAGATCGAGCACCTGGGCGCTGTCGGATTTGGTAGCCCTGCGGATGGCGCTGGCCGATCTGTTCTTGCTCATGTGCTGCACGATCGCTTTCAGTTCGAAGTGAGGAAATAGAAACACAAGGCGAAGCTTTAAAACAGTAAAGTTTTGGAGGCTCTCATGGTCGCGACGATCTCGACGGAGATGACGAATAACCAAAGCGCGCCGGGGATACCAAGTTTGGATCCCACGATACCAAGTTTGGATCCCAGGATACCAAGCCTGGACGTGGATCCGTTCTCGATGGAATTTTTGGAGAATCCACATCCCAGCCACGAGCTGCTTCGCGAGGCCGGACCGGTGGTGCGGCTCGACAAATGGAGCGTTTACGCCGTCGCCCGCTATGCGGAAGTCTGGGCGGTGCTCAACGATCCCCAGACGTTCTGTTCAAGCCGGGGCGTGGGCTTAAGCGATTTCGCTTTAGAAAAGCCGTGGCGGCCGCCGAGCCTGATTCTGGAGGCCGATCCGCCCGCCCATACGCGAACCCGGGCCGTGCTCAACCGCGTGCTTTCGCCGGCGGTGATGAAGCAGATCCGGGATGGCTTCGCCGCCGCCGCGGAGGCGAAGGCCGACGAGTTGCTGGCGAAAGGCAGTTTCGACGCCATCGCGGACCTGGCCGAGGCCTATCCGCTGTCGGTATTTCCCGACGCCGTCGGTCTTGGGCAGGAGGGGCGCGAACACCTGCTGGCCTATGCCGGGGTCGTCTTCAACGCATTCGGCCCGCCGAACGAACTGCGGCAAACCGCGATCGAGCGCTCGGCGCCGCACCAGGCCTATGTCGCCGAGCAATGCCAGCGCGCCAATTTGGCGCCGGGAGGTTTTGGCGACTGCATCCATGCCCGCGTTGACGCCGGAGAAATTACCGCAACTGAAGCGCCGATGCTGGTGCGGTCGCTGCTCAGCGCCGGCCTCGATACAACCGTCAATGGGATCGGCGCCGCAATCTACTGTCTGGCGCGCTTTCCGGAACAATGGGCGCGGCTGCGCAACGATCCCGGTCTGGCCCGCAACGCCTTCGAGGAAGCGATCCGTTTCGAAAGCCCGGTGCAGACCTTTTTCCGAACCACGACAAGGGATGTCGACATCAGCGGATACCGGGTCGGCGAGGGTAAGAAAATTCTCATGCTTCTCGCAGCAGCCAACCGCGATCCGAGACGGTGGGACAATCCCGACTCTTATGACGTTGCGCGTCGGACCAGCGGCCACGTCGGCTTCGGGGCCGGTATCCACATGTGTGTCGGCCAGCTCGTCGCCCGCCTCGAAGGCGAAGTGCTGCTCGCGGCCCTGGCGCGAAAGGTCGCCACTATCGAGATCACCGGTCCGGTTAAGCGGCGCTACAACAATACGCTGCGCGGCCTCGACCACCTTCCCGTCACTTTCAAGCCTGCCTGAGCGGATCCCCAAGATAATGGCTAGCACAACGATCAACTTCATTCATCCCGACGGCGGTGCGCAGAGCATTGAGGCGAACGGCGGCAGCGTGATGCAGCTCGCTGTCAGTCATGGCATCGACGAGATCGTGGCCGAATGCGGCGGCAATGCCATGTGCGCCACCTGTCATGTCTATGTCGACGAGAGCTGGATCAGCCGCCTTCCGGCCATGAGTGAAGCGGAGGACGCGCTGCTCGATGGCGTTGCGGCAGACCGGCTGCCGACCAGCCGGCTGTCCTGCCAGATCGCGATCGAGCCCGAACTCGACGGCCTGGTGCTCCGCTTGCCCGGAAGACAGGTCTGATGGGCGCCAACGTTCGGACCATGATTTAGAATTGCGACCGGGTCCCGGACCATCCGTGATCCCACCAAAAAACAGATACAACAGATACAAGAGAGGGAGGATTTGATGACCGGTTTGAAAGCCACTCTGGTGCTCGCGCTGTCGTGCGTCGCGTGGGGAGCGGCGCACGCCGAAATTTCCGACAACGTGGTCCGGATCGGCGTTCTCAACGACATTTCCGGTATCTTTCAGGATACCAACGGCATGGGCTCGGTCGAGGCCGCGCGGATGGCCGCGGAAGACTTCAACGGCGGGGCCAAGAACATCAAGGTCGAGATCGTTTACGCGGATCACCAGAACAAGGCCGACGTCGGCTCGGCGATCGTGCGCAAATGGCTCGACGTCGACAAGGTCGATGCCGTGGTCGATGTGCCCAACTCGGCGGTCGGACTGACCGTCAACTCGCTGCTGCGCGACTCGCGGATGACGTTTCTCGCATCTTCCACTGCAAGTTCCGATCTGACCGGCAAGGCCTGCTCACCGAACACCATCCAGTGGGTCAACGACGCCTGGGCCACCGGCAACACCACCGCCGCCGCCATGATGCAGCGCGGCGGCACCGACTGGTATTTCCTGACCGTCAATTATGCGCTCGGTCAGGGTATCGAAGCCGAGGCCACCAGCTACATCGAGAAGCACGGCGGCAGGGTGCTGGGCTCAAGCAGGCATCCGCTCGGCACGTCGGATTTCGCCTCGCTGCTGCTGCAGGCCCAGAATTCCAAGGCCAAGGTCATTGGCCTCGCCAACGCCGGCGGTGACGCCATCAACGCGGTGAAGCAGGCCGCCGAGTTCGGCATCCAGCAAGGCGGGCAAACCATGGTCGCGTTCCTGCTGTTCATCAATGACGTGCACGGCATGGGATTAAAGGTCGCGCAGGGATTGCTTTTGACCGAGGCGTTCTATTGGGACATGAGCGACGACACCCGCGCCTTCGCCAAGCGGTTTGCGATGCGGCCCGGCATGAACGGCAAGATGCCGAGCGGCAATCAGGCCGGCGTCTACGCCTCGACATTGGCCTACCTCAACGCCGTCGCCGCAACCGGCAGCGACGACGCCAGGGACGCGGTTCCCGAAATGAAAAAATTCAAGGGCAAGGACAAGCTGTTCGGCGACGTCGCGATCCGCCAGGACGGACGCGTGATTCATCCGATCTATCTGTTCGAAATCAAGAAGCCCGAGGAGTCGAAATATCCTTACGACTACTACAAACTGGTCTCGACCATCCCTGCCGATCAGGCTTTCAGGCCACTCTCAGAAGGCGGATGCCCGATGATCAAATAGCAATCGGTCCGCCACCCGCTGCCGACCTCGCAACCGCGCCAGTGAAGGAGAGCCATCGTGAGCACCGCACCGCGTGTCGATATTGATATGGCCGCCTTCTGGAGCGATCCCTATCCGGCGCTGGCCCGGTTGCGGAAGGAGGCGCCGATCGCCTTAGTGCCGCAGCTCGGCGGGACGACGTTCGCGAGCCGGGACGATATCTTCGTCTCCGAGAAGCAGATCGACATCTTCAGCTCTCATCAACCGCAAGGGCTCATGAACAGGCTGATGGGACACAACATGATGCGCAAGGACGGCGATGCGCACATGTCGGAGCGCAAGGCGATCTTTCCGGCGATTTCGCCAAAGACCGTGAAGAGCCATTGGACCGCGCAATTCCGGGCCCATGCCGACCGCATCCTCGACGCCCTCGACCCCAGCAACCCAATCGACTTCTGCAAGGATTTTGCGCTGCCATTCTCCGCGCAATGCCTGAAATCCATCACCGGGCTTTCGAGCATGCGCTTTGAGGATATGAACGCGTGGTCGCAGGCGATGATCGATGGCATCGCCAATTACACCGGCGATCCTCAGGTGGAGGCCAGATGCCACGCAGCAACCGCGGGAATCGATGCCGCCATCGACGACATGGTGCCCACCCTCGCCAGGACGCCTGACCAGAGCCTGCTCAGCGTCATGCTGGACGCGGGCATGCCGATGGAAAGCGTGCGCGCCAACATCAAGCTCGCCATCAGCGGCGGCCAGAACGAACCGCGGGATGCTGTCGCCGGAACCGTCTGGGCCCTGCTCACCCATCCGGATCAGCTCGATCTGACTTTGGCCGGCAAGGTTTCCTGGCTGCAGGTGTTCGAGGAATATGCGCGCTGGATTTCCCCGATCGGAATGTCGCCGCGCCGGATCGCCAAACCGTGGAGCATTCGGGGCATCGACTTCGAGCCGGACGATCGCATTTTCTTCATGTTCGGCTCGGCCAATCGCGACGAGCATTATTTCGACCGCGCCGATCAATTCGACGTCAGCCGCGATACCTCAAAGAGCATCGCCTTCGGAGCCGGCCCCCACTTCTGCGCCGGCGCCTGGGCATCGCGCGCCATGGTCGCCGACGTCGCGCTGCCGGCGATCTTCTCGCGGCTCCGCAATCTGCGGATCTTGCAGGATGAACCCGTTCGGATCGGCGGATGGGCGTTTCGCGGCCTGCTGAATCTCCCGGTGACGTGGGATAGTTGAGCCGTGCACGTGTGACTCATGGTGAGTAGGAGCACTTGCGGCGACCACTACATGGCCGTCATCGCCCGGCTCGACCGGGCGACCCAGTATTGCAGAGCGTCGATGATGGATCGCGAGGCTCTGGAATACTGGGCCATCCGCTTTTCGCGGATGGTGACGGCTCGCTATGGAGCCGCGCAGTGCGCTCGTTCGTCATTGCGAGGAGCACTTGCGACGAAGCAATCCAGTGGCCGCTGTGCCAAGACGACGACTGGATTGCTTCGCGGAGCCTGTCATCGGGCGGCGCTTTGCGCCGACCCGCTGGTTCGCAATGACGTGGAGAGGGCGCGATTTTAATGAGGCCTCCTCATGGTGAGGAGGCGCTCTTGCGCCGTCTCGAACCATGAGGCTGAGAGGCAGTGCGTCGCCGCGCTCATCCTTCGAGACGCCCGCGAAGAGCGGGCTCCTCAGGATGAGGTCGGATATATGTTCACAGGCTTGAGGGGCGCTCCTTCGCTAATACCCCATTAACCCCGATTTCGTAGGCTGACGAGTGGATGATCGGCTTCGCGGCTCAGCGTCGTTCAGACCACGTTCCCTTGCATCAACGCGCCGTTGGCAACGCCAGGCTGAAACGATGACCGATTTTGCCATCGCGGCCCAAGCTGAACAGCCAGAAAATACGGCACCGGGAATCAGAACACTGCAGCTCAGATTGCTCTGGCTGGTCGGCGCCTGCGGCTCGATCGTGTTCCTCGAGCCAAGCCCGTATGAGATCGCCATCATCATGGCGATTGTCGTTTTCGTCTCGACCGGCCTCAAGCTGGCGCCGCCGCTGCTGATTCCACTGATGCTGCTGATCGGCATCAATCTCGGCTATTCTATCGGCGCGCTCGAACTGTTCGACGATACCGTGGTCCTCACCTGGATCCTGACATCCTGGTACATGGCCGTCGCCGCCATTTTCTTTGCGCTGGTGCTTTCCGAGGACACCGATCAACGCCTCAACGCGCTCAGCCGCGGGTACCTGGCCGGGGCGGTCATCGCGTCGCTGGCCGCGATCGCCGGCTACTTCGACCTGGTCCCCGGCGGCGCAGATCTGCTCACTTACGCCGGCCGCGCCCGCGGGACTTTCAAGGATCCGAACGTGCTCGGGGCCTTCCTGATTTTCCCGGCGCTCTACGCCCTGCAAAGAATCATCGAGGGATCGTTCTGGAGCGCGGTGCGCAATGGAATCGTATTCGGCATTTTGGGCCTCGCAATCTTCCTCGCTTTTTCTCGTGCGGCCTGGGGCACGCTCGCAGGGTCGGCGCTGTTGATGGTCGCATTGATGACCATCACCGCCCCCTCGCCCCAGAAACGCTTCCGCATCGTGATGCTGACGGTACTGGCCATTGCTCTGGCAATCGCGGCAATCGCGGTTCTGCTGTCATTCGACTCGATCGCCAATCTTTTCAAGGAGCGCGCGAGCTTCAATCAGCCCTATGACAGCGGCCGGTTCGGACGGTTCGGCCGCCACATTCTCGGGGCGGCCATGGCGCTGGACTACCCGGTCGGGATCGGCCCCCTGCAATTCCGGCACTTCTTCCCGGAGGATACCCACAATTCCTTCCTGAACGCCTTCATGTCGGGCGGCTGGCTGAGTGGAATTCTCTACCCGGTCCTGATTTTCACCACAGCCATTTACGGCGCGCGCAATGTCCTGCTGCGGACGCCCTGGCAAAGGACATATATTGCTATCTTTTCAACGCTGTTCGTCACGGTTCTTGAAAGCTTCATTATCGACACCGACCATTGGCGCCATTATTACTTGCTGCTGGGGGTCACTTGGGGCATTGCAGTGGCGAGCGGCAAATTCCTGAACTCGGATTTGGCCGGCCTGCCGGCGCGGTCCGATCTGGAGTAATCTTCCGAGGTTGCAGCGCATGGATAAGAACAACCATATCCTCGTCACCGGGGGTGCCGGGTACATCGGCAGTCACATGACGCTCGCTCTGCTGGCGGCGGGCGAACGGCCCGTGGTGGTCGATAATCTATCGACCGGGTTCCGCTCGGCGGTGCCCGCCTACAAGAACAACACAGTGAACGCCCGGGCTCTGATCGACAGCGCGGTCCAGCGCCGGATTCCCCACTTTGTCTTTTCATCGACCGCGGCGGTCTATGGCGAGCCGCAATCGCTGCCCATTGTCGAGGATCAACCCACCGCCCCGATCAACCCCTACGGGCGATCCAAGCTGATGGTGGAGTGGATGCTTGCGGACGCCGCCCTGGCACATCCGATCAGCTACGCCGCGCTGCGATACTTCAATGTCGCCGGTGCCGATCCGCAGGCCAGAACCGGTCAATCCACGCCCAACGCAACCCATCTGATCAAGATTGCCGTGCAGGCCGCGCTCGGCAAACGCGAAGGCATGGATGTCTTCGGCACAGACTATCCGACAGAGGATGGTTCCTGTATTCGCGACTACGTGCATGTGAGTGATCTGGTCCAGGCTCATCTCGATGCCCTGGCCTATCTTCGAGCCGGCCAGCAAAGTCTGGCGTTCAATATCGGCTACGCCGCCGGATATTCCGTTCTCGATGTCATCCGAGTCGTCAAACGCGTCTCGGGCGTCGACTTCGAGGTGAGACTGAAGGGACGCCGTGCCGGCGATCCCGCCAGCCTGGTGTCGTCGAACGAGCGCGCGAAATCGAAGCTGGGCTGGACCGCACGATACGACGACCTCGAGACCATCGTTCGGCACGCGCTGGCCTGGGAGCGCAAGCTGCCGATCCAGGATAGGATCTAGCCGCGCGACGATTCCCGCCATCGGCGTCATTGCGGGGAGCACTTGCGACGAAGCAATCCAGTAAGCGCCGCACCAAGCCGCCTGGATTGCTTCGCGGAGTTTATCATCGGGCGCACATTCGCGCGACCCGTTGGCTCGCAATGACGTGATGCTCTGCGTTGCCCCACAAGGAAACAGTCGACCCAAGAAGGCACAAGTCGGCACAAGGCCAGCGCAAATGCGGGACACGTCCCGCGACGGGAGGTGAGATCAGCTCGTTCCTTGCACATCAAATGCGCCGTCTTCCGCAAAAAATTCCGGCGCGCTTAACCACTTTACCTTGTTGAATGGATGCGATGGTACATCGATCGAACCTTCACTAATATTGCTTAAAGGCCGTACCATCCGACGTTACGGAGCGCTTTTTCAGCGGCAACGACGATCGAAGATTGAGGTTATGATGTCCAACGCGATCAATGCCCAGCAACGGGAGGCTGCAGCAGCGCCCTTGCCGCGACGACAAAATTCGGATCGCAGAACCTCGACCTTTGAACTGACGATGGCGACACGGATACGGCTTCGGATCGAGGAACGGCGATTGTCCGGCGACCGCAGGCACAATCAGTTTCAGGGCTGGCACACCGTTCAGCTTGGCGGCCTTCCGGTCGCGGTGGTGAACCGCAGTGATTCCGCCAAGGTGATGGTCGATGAAGCGCTGAAGCGGCGGGCGCTGTGGCGTTATCCGGCCTTTCTGACCTCCACCAATGGCGAAGTGACCTATCGATGCGCCGTGGACGACGTCGAGCGCGCGCTGTTCCTGCAGGCGGACGCTATTCACGCCGACGGCATGCCGCACGTGTTCGTGTCCCGGCTCAAATGCGACTTTCCGCTTCCGGAACGGGTCGCCACGACAGATCTGTTCCATGATGTTGCACGCGAAGCCGAATTGAGGGGCGCGACGATGTTCATGCTTGGCGCCAGCGAAGCCTCCAACAACAGCGCGGCGCAGATCGTCAGGGACAAATACCCCGCACTCAAGCTGGTCGGACATCGCCATGGCTTTTTTGCAGACAGCGATGAAGAGCTCGTGGTTTGCGATCAGATCGCCACGCTGGCGCCCGATATTCTCTGGGTCTCCATGGGGGTGCCGAGGGAGCAGGAATTTATTGTGCGGCATCGGCATCGCCTGACCTCGGTGGGCGTCATCAAGACTTCCGGCGGACTGTTCGATTTCCTGTCAGGCTCCAAACCCCGCGCGCCGACATGGATGCAGAACGCAGGACTCGAGTGGCTGTGGCGGGCGTGGCTTGAGCCGAAGCGGCTTGGCGGACGCTATCTCAAAACCAATCCCTGGGCGGTGTATCTGCTGCTGACGAAATCAGGCTGAGGTCAAAGATTTTTCGCGTCGAGCGACCACATATAAGTTCGTCATGCCCGGGCTCGTCCCAGGCATCCACGTCTTGACACAACTGACAAGCCCGGCCATGACGGACGAGAGAGCTAACTTCTGAAAGATCGCTCTATGGCGGCCCCAGCAGCGCGCGCATGACAGCGGCGTCGGGCTTGCCGGTTTTCTCCTCGAGCAGCCCAAAACCCTGGGCCAATTCCCAGTGCGTCCAGCCCCAGCAATGCTGCTCGGCGAAATCGACAACGGAACGAAGCCAGCGAAGCCGGCTTTCCGCGGGTGCTTGCGCCTTGAGCACACCGAATTCGTTGATGATCAGCGGGCGGGAGAACTGCTTTTGCCAGGCCACGGCCGGTTCAAGCTGCGTGCCGATGACATCCCCCTTCCCCGCCTGATCGATCGCGGAATCGAGTTCTTCACGTGCGCGCTGTTTTCCCCCGGCCACCAATTGCTGCCGGATATTTTTGACGACGGCGCTGTCGGGCTGGATCGGAAATGGCAGTCCCCGGATGCCGCTCAACGGCTCCACGGGATCCCAATGTCCCTGATGGGTGAAAACCATCGGGTCATAAAAGTGGATGGCATAGACCACATTGGGATCGCTTAAGGGACGAAAGTTCGGCAATGAATCAGCGCGCTGCCAGTTGGTGGGGCCGACGATCAGCGTCGTTTTGGGAAGCAGTTGCCGGACGAATTTCGCAAGCTGCCCGGCTTCGATCTGCCATCGATCCGCATCGATATCCGGTTCATTCAGGAGCTCGGCGAAGATCAGGCCTTGCGGATGATGTCGGATGATCGGCGCGAGGTTGCTCCACGCGTCCTGCATCGCGCTCATCGATTGTTCCGGATTGACCCGGTGCAACTCCGAGAACTGGTCGCCCGGGTGGAGATCGACGGAAACGCGGTAGCCCAGCGATGTAAGCTCCGTCAGCACCTGATCGATGGCCCGCAATTGCTGGTTCAGATCACGCTCCGAAGCGAAGCGCCGCATCACCCGTTCCGCCGGCACCGGGAGCCGGATATGGCTCATGCCGGCCTTGCGAAGCGTGCCAAGCACGGCGATCGGGGGCGAAGGTGGCCCAGGTCCGTCCATCCAGCCGGCCATATTGACGCCGCGCGACAGAGCTTTGAGCGTATCCGCCGGGACGATCTGCGTCAGGTCGATGCAGGAATCCGCAGGACGCGCCTGGGTTTTCGACGGTACGCCCCAAACGCCGATCGCGGCTGCGAGCCATATTGCAGCGGCAGTATTCGTCATTGCGAGGAGCGCTTGCGAAGCACTCCAGCGAGCGCTGTGCCTGGCCCACTGGATTGCTTCGCGGAGCCTGTCGGGCGGCGCTTTGCGCCGACCCGTTGGCTCGCAATGACGGCGTGACTCTTCATTGCCATTTGCATCTCCGGCCAGCTTCTCAGACCGGCAGTCTCGCATGTTCCCGCCCGGCGCGAGCTGCCACGCCGCGGTCGGCTTTGTTGATGACGATCTCGATCAACGAATTGCCAAATCCGGAGAGTGCAGCTTTGGCCTTGCTGATGGCCCCGGCATCGGCCGCGCCCTCGCGCACCACAAGGATCGTGAAATCGGCGTGAGCCGAAATCGCCGCCACGTCAGGTTGTTCGGCGAGCGCAGGCGCATCGATGACGATGAGGTCGAACTCCGAACGAACATCTCCCGGCAAAGCCGCGACGGCGACGTTTTGACTGCTATCCAGCAGCAATTCGACCGAACGGGCGTTCGTCCGCAGCGCGCGCGCGCCATTGGCCGTGTTCCCGTCAACCGGTCCCTGCGCTGGGCGCGAGAAAGCCTGATCCGGAAGAACCTCAATGAGAACGCTCAGCATTCCGCGTTCGACGGCTGAAACGTTCAGCGCTCGCGCAACGGCGCTCTTGCCGACGCCGGTCTCTTCCGACGTCACCAGCACCACCTTGCCGCGCTGTCCCGGCATGGCAGCGATTGTATCGAGCAGCTCTCGCAAATGGCCGTCCAGATCCACGACCACTTCGCGCACCGTCGTGGCGCGCCAAACCGCCTTGTCGGCGGCTGATGCGGCGAGGTCGGGAACGCGGCTCCCGACCGGCATATCCGGTGTCGCCTCGGCTTCCACAGGCTTGCGATCCGTGACCGTCCCCTCCGAAAGCTGCTTTGCAGAGTCCCCTAACGCTTCGAGCAGCGTGATGATCGCCGCGGATGACAGCAGCGCGGCAATAGCGAGTGCCACAAGGATCAGCGCGAGCGGCGGAAGCGTCGAGCGTGTCGGCGCGGTTGCGGAGGACACCACCTTGGCCTGGGATGTCTGCAGCAGCCGCTGTTCATTGGTGGTCTTGAACCGCGACAGGAATTGCTCGTAAATATTCCTGTTTGCATCGGCATCGCGCTGCAGCTCCTGCAGTTTCACAGCCGCCTGGCCGTCCACCAGCATATCACCTTCAAGCGACTTGAGTTGGCTCTCCAGGGACTTCTGCTGATCCAGCACCGTCTCGTAGTCCGACTTCGCGCTGTCTATGCTGCGCTTGCGCTCGATCTCGATCTGGCGATTGAGCTCGCTGAGCTGGTTGAGCGAAATGACAAGGTCGGGATGGCGGTCACCGAGGACCGCGCGCTTTTGCGCAATCTGGTCGTTGAGTTGCGTACGTTGCGCACGCAGGATGTTCAAAAGATCGGTCCGCGAACCGGATGGCCCGTCGATATTGGCCTTCAGATCGCGCCGGGCCTGTTCGTACCGGTTCTTGGCTTCCTCGGCGCGCAATCTCGCCGCGGAAACTTGCTGGCTCAGTTCGGTGACCCGGAGCTGCCGGGTGGTGCTTTCCCGTCCCGCGTTAACGATGCGGTGATCGGCCTTGAACGCGGCGACGGCGTCCTCCGACGCTCGCAGCCGGTCGCTCAAGCTCTTGAGGCGGCTGTTCAGCCAGCCCGCGGCCTCGTCCGTCGCCTCGGTGCGGACCTGGGTCTGGCTCGCGACAAAGGCCTCGGCGACCGCATTGGCATAATGGGCGGCCTGCTGCGGACGGCTGGACACGAACGTCATCGCGATGACGTAGGTCAATCCGCGACGGGAGATTTCGAGGCGGCTGCGGAATTTATCGAGCAGCCGCGACGTGTCCTTCTCGCCATTCGCAATGTCGTCGTCATCGGCGACCTTGAGCTGCTCGATCAGCGGTCTCAGGAATCCGTCGGATTTGGCGATCTCGATCAGGCTTTGCAGGGCTGCCGAATCCTGACCGATACCGGGCAGCACATCCTGGTCGGTGGTTACGCGCTGTTCCCTCGGGTCAACAACGACCAGCGCGGTGGCGGCGTATCGCACCGGGATGGTCGACAGGATGAAGAAGCCGGCCGCAAACAGGATGAGGGCGAGCGAAATGATCTTCTTGCCGTTGCGCCGAACAAACGCCGCGACGCGGGAGAAGGTCAAGCTTCCCTTGATCAGCTCGGAATCGTCATTCGCGTGCTGTGCCGATGGCTGGGTGGGATTTTCCCAGGATTGTGGCGCAGACGGCACTGTCCGGCCGGCCGTGTCCGCGGTTGCCTGCCTTACTAACATGCTACGCTCCAACTCAACCGACCCAACAGACCCGACCAGACGGCCACCGCCAAAGTAAATACTTACGGTTAATTGCCGGTTACTCCGCAAGCCAGGGACCGGCGGCGCCTTGATCGCCTTTGCAGGAAAGCGGCGCCGGCCCGCAGATCATAACGATCGGTTAACGGAGCCCTCGAACCGAACTGCTGGAATCAGATCCACCTGGATTGAAGTATTGCGGCGACGTTGCAGCGACGGAAGCGCGCTTCCTCTCCCGTTGGGGAGAGGTGGCCGAACTCATGCATTCCGATTCCATATTATGGGATCAGACTTTTGAGGCAAAAGTGATGTTGGAGCGGATTACCGATGTCGAATTGACCTGATTTTTTAACAGATGAATATTTTCAATTCTCGATGCAGCGAAATCCGGCAATCGCAGTTCCCCCGCATTAACCGCATCGCGTTGTAATCGATGTAAATTGTTCCTCGTGAATCTATAAAGGGCATGCAAGCCGGGCGCTTTCGCGACAGGATCGTGACGTCGAACCGATCCATTTGCACGGCAATCGCGTCAATTCGCAATCACGGGCCAGCCGGCATGAACCGAACACGTCGCATTCTTATGATCCAGACCCAGGCGGAGAATGCCGGTGCCCAGGAGATTTCCCGGCTTGTCGGTACCGGCCTGACCGCGCGTGGCTATGACGTCCATAACCTGTTTTTCTTTCGCAAGTCGCGCTCGTTCGATGAACCGCCGAACACGATCTATTGCGCATCGAGCCGGCCCGGACACCCGCTGGCGTTCCTGCGCTTTCTATGGACACTCGGACGGCGCATCCGGCAAACCCGCCCCGACGCCATCCTCACATTCCAGCACTACGGCAACCTCATAGGCGGCGCCGTTTCGCGGCTGGTCACTCCCGCGCCCGTGATCGCCAACCAGGTGACGGCGCAATGGCTCGTGCCCCGGCTGCTGCGGATGGTCGATATTGCGATGGGAAGCCTCGGCGTTTTCCAATGCATCACGGTGAATTCACTCGACATGCAGCGCGAATACTCCCGATATCCGGCGGGCTATCGGGCACGAATGAAGCTCGTCGCCCACGGCTTCGACCAGAAATCAACGGACCTTTCCAAGATTGCCGCGCGCCAGCTGTTCGATTTGCCGCTCAATGCGGTGCTGCTGGGATCGGTTGCGCGACTGCATCCCGCCAAGCGCCTTGACGCCGCGATCCGACTGCTGGCGGACCAGCCCGATTGGCACCTTGCGCTCGCCGGGCAAGGACCGGAAGAACAGCAGTTGAAACTGCTGGCGGAGCAGCTGGACGTTTCCCCGAGGGTGCATTTCATCGGCGAAATTCCTCCCGAGCGCATCGGCACGTTCCTCGCGAGTCTCGACGTCTTCGTGTTTCCAACCGAGGCCGAGACGTTCGGCCTGGCCGCTGTCGAGGCGGCGCACGCGGGCGTTGTCGCGGTCGTCAACGACCTCCCGGTGCTGCGCGAAGTGCTGTCCTGTCAGGGCAAACCGGCGGCGCTTTTTGTCGACGCATCGGATCACGCCAAGCTGTCGGCCGCGGTCTCCAGGGTGATCGAGGATGAGACGCTCCGTGAAACGCTGAGGCAAAATGCGCAAGGGTTAAAGGCGCGCTATTCCGTCGATACCATGGTCGAGGAATACATTCGCATTCTTGACGATGCGGCGAATGATGCCGGCCTTGTCCAGGAAGCCAGGCCGACGTGATTGTCGAGCTTCGACTAGACGGTGAGCGACCGCGAGCCTGGATGGGTCGCATGATCTCGCTCGTGGATGGCGAGCAGGTCATGACCCAGGTCAGGTGGGCGACCAAAAACCCGACATCATCATCGATTTTACCAACGCCGGGCTCGATGCGACCTGCTCCCCTCGGCTCTATCTGCGACCGCTTTACAATGGCGCGGCGGGCGAGGATGCCGCACTGGCGGCGATCCTTGCGGGCGACCTGCCAGAAATCGAAATTCGCAACGAGATCAGCGGCGAGATTCTCGACGCCGGCCGGCCCTCGACCGAGGTCGCCGATGGCTTGAGTGGCGCTCTCGACACCGTGATGGCCCGAACCATGACCTTGCTGAAGGCGGTTCTGTCCGGAAAGCCGCGACACGCGTTGCGGAAAATGGATGGGTCCGCCGCCCGGCATTTCCGATCGCCAGCTTCCTATGTTCTCCGTGGGCTAGCCGGCGCCATCGCCAAACGAATCTATCGCCTCTGCTGCTACGCGCCGCACTGGCACATCGGATGGCGATACACCGACGACGCCGGCATATGGACATCCAGGGATTTATCCGGCTCTGCATGGGCGATCATTGCCGATCCCGGGCACCGCTTCTATGCCGATCCGTTTCCGGTGACATGGCAGGGCCGGACCTTCGTATTCTTCGAGGACCTCGATCACCGCGTCGGCAAAGGAATCATCTCGGCAATCGAGTTCGACGGCACCGGGCCGACGGGACCGGTGACGCCTGTACTGGAAGAGCCGTGGCATCTGTCATATCCATTTCTGATCGAGCATGACGGCGAATTGTGGATGATCCCCGAAAGTTCCGAAAATCGCGACGTCGCGCTCTACAGATGCATCGACTTTCCGGGCCGATGGGAACACCACGCGACGCTGCTTTGCGGACTGGAATTGGGCGATGCGACAATCGTTCGGCACAACGCTCTGCACTATCTGTTCGGCGCCACGCGCGACGGCGCCGGCGGATATTCCGACACATTGTCGATCTTCCATGCCAACCATCTGTTTGGCCCATGGATGCCTCACGCGGGCAATCCGATGATGGTCGATCGAACCAGCGCCCGACCAGCCGGCAATTTCATCACGATCGACGGGCAGCTGTGGCGGCCGGTTCAGGATTGCAGCGATGGCTATGGCTCAGCCCTCGGCCTCGCCGAGGTCATCGAGCTTTCGCCCACATCCTTCAAGCAGACTGTTCGCCACACACTTCGGCCGGGGAGCCGTTGGCCGGGACGAAAGCTTCACACCTTGAACCGCTGCGGACGCTTGGAGGTGATCGATGGATCGAGAATCCAGCCGAAAATCGCCGCGTTGCGTCCCCTGATCAGGATGACGGCGGCATAACTGCCCGGAAGAGCTAGCGCATTTTGCCGACCCATTTCTCCGTCATGGCCGGGCTTGGCGCAAGGCGAAATCCCGCTAGCGCCGCCCGGACAATCTCGCGCTTACCCAGCCGGCGCACAAACCAACCAGGCCGCCGGAGACCTTAACCCCGGCATCGAGCAATCATCCATGCCGGGATGGTGCCAGCAATTGAAGCAGCTCGAAGGCCACCGCCGCAGCCAGCACGACCACGGCGGCGAACAGGAAATACCGGGGATAAGCCGCCGCGAACAGCGCGCCGACGATGGCGTATGCGACAAACCGTTCGCCATTTGGCGGCATCCCGCTCATCGGCCTGAGGCCCAGCGGTCCCAGGGTCACGATTGCAACCACAGCAAGACAGGTCCAGGCCAAGATCCGAAGCAAAACTTGAAACATACCGACCTGTGCCACCATTGCTCGACCCGCTTGAGAACATACGCTCGATTTAATTTAAAGGGCTAATTCGATGAAAAGGGTATCGATTCCGCGTCGGGCGCCGAGCCGATCGGTGCCATGATCGCGACACGTATCGCGACAATGGTTGGCTCTTAACCTCAATAGCAGTTGTCATTTTCAGTTCATTTAACGCGCCGGCGAATGGGAGTAAATAAGCTGCAATTTCGCGCTTTCCAGGCCGCTGGAACCGCGATGAGCCCGGGCACAAGGATAATAACCGGGGAAACAGTTGGAGCGCGTCAAATGAATTCGATGAACATGAGCCGCGATATCATCGTGGACTGGCAGCCTCATCACGAAAAGCTGTTCGGCCGGCACGCCATTAGGCTTCGCCACGGGCTGGCTGAGACCGGCCTGTTCACAAGAGAGGCTCTGGGCAGGGTAATCGAGCGCTGCCCGAAGCACGAACTCGGGCTTGAGTCCGTGAGCCTGCAGGCCGACCGTCCGCTGCGCATCTATGGCGAGCTCGGCAGCTCATCGGGGCTCGAGGCCATCGCAGCGATCGAAAAGGGCCGCATGTGGATGAACATACGCCGGGTCATGGACTGGGCACCCGAGTATCGCGATCTTCTCAACACCATCTTCGATGAATTCGAGGCGCGGATGCCCGACTTCAAAACCTTCAAGCGAAACATCGGCATCCTGATCTCCTCACCGAATGCTTTCGTCCCCTATCATGCCGATATTCAGGGACAATCGCTCTGGCAGATTTCCGGCGTGAAGCGGGTCTTCGTCTACCCCCGCTCGGATGTCTTCGTGACGCCGCAGAGCGTCGAGAAGATCCTGTTGCGAGAGACCACCGAAGACACGCCCTATCAGGGCTGGTTCGACGAACACGCGACTGTTTTCGATCTTCACCCCGGCGAAATGCTGACATGGCCGCTCTACGCACCTCACAAGGTGCAGAACCATGACTGCCTCAACATCTCCGTGACCATGGAGCACTGGACCCGGTCGATCTGGAATTCCTATGCCGTTCACTACGGCAACGGGGTCCTGCGACGCACCATCGGCCTGCAGAACACATCGACCAGAGACCACGGACTTCATGTCTATCCGAAGGCGGCATCGGCGTTTCTCTGGAAAAAAATGGGCCGGCAGATCAGCGGCGACGTCGTCAAACGACGAGATTTCCGGATCGACGCCAGCAGCGAAGATGGTCGCGCCGACGTTGCCTGAATTGGTCAACCGCTTCAGCGAAAGAACAACCTGATGTTGGCAATCGCCCAGCAATCGCTTCAGCTCGATGTCGCCATCGACGTCGAGCCTGACTTCGATTTCCTGTCCGCGGAGTACCGTGCCTTCCACAATTTGCAGCGTGGCACGGTGTTCCAGGCCCCCTTGTGGCTCGATGCGATCCACCGCAAGCTGGTTCCCAATCTCTGCGCTACACAATACACGCTGACAATCCGAAATTGGCACGACAAGGCGCTGCTCGCGCTGATCCCTCTCGTCGTTCAGAAATCGGCGGGCCTGTCCATTCTGCAGCCGGCTGATTTCGGCGTCTGCGACTACAATTGCATCGTCGGGAATCCGCGCGTGCTTGAAACCCTTGCCAGGGATCAATCCATCCTCGACCGGATCGACGCCCTGCTTGGCGTCGCCGGCGTACTGATCTTCCGGAAGGTTCGCGATGACGGCTTCGATGCCAGCCGGCTGTTCAGGCAGACCACGGCAACGCCATGCGAAAATGCCGCCTATCACGGCGAGATCGGAGACGATTTCGAAGCCTGGCAACGCCGAACCATCAGCAGGAAATTCTCCAAGGAACTCGGAAGGCTGGCCCGCCAGGTCGAGCGCGAGTTCGGCCATTACGAACATCGCCAGGCGCAGACCGAGACGGAAATCCGCGAAGCGCTTCGATTCCTCCGATGCACCCGAAAAGGAAGGTTTGAAGACGATCTTCTCGATAACGAAGTCTATTTCTCGTTTTATTCCGACTACGCGGTCGCCGCGGCGAAATCGGGTGAAGCCATCACCTATGTCAGCTATCTCAACGGAAAGCCGGTCGCCGTGCTGTTCGGCCTGGCCGGCGCCGGTGAATTCCATGCCGTCCTGATCGGCTCCGATATCGACAATTACGGAAAGTTCTCGGTCGGCATGCAGATCATCTACCGCGTCCTCAAGCTGCGCTTCGACCAGGGCTTTCGACGATTTGACATGGGCCTCGGCAACACCGGCTACAAGTCGCATTTCCGGGTCGATGAAACCAAGCTGCATAATTTTACGTCTTCACGATCGCTGGCGGGATCGGCGGTATCATTCATCTATCACCGGACCAAACCGCTGAAGAACGCGCTGAAAAAATACGCACCACAACTGCGTTGAACGGCTGCAGGCGAGGGTTTGAAAACGTGAAAATCAGCGCCGCGATCGGCAAATACAATGCGCTTCGCAGCAATCCCGCCATGCTCGGGATGGCCGGGGTATTCGTGCTCAGGATCGCGATTACGGCGCTGAATTTCGCGCTGATCTCGCTGGCCGCACGCTCGCTCGGCGAGGTCAGCTTCGGGACCTATTCGATCCTGTTCAGCGCCGCCGGCCTGTTCAGCATCATCGCGACCTTTGGTCAGCAGATTCTGGTCATGCGGTCCTGGAACGAATATTCATCGAGCGACCGGCAGGGTATTCTCAAGGGCGCATTGGTGTTCAGCTGCCTCACCTGCCTCGCCGGCAGCCTGCTTGTCGCGATTCCATTCTACGGCTGGCTTGCCGCAACCCATGCTCCGCTGCTGGCAATCGCGGTCACCCTCTATCTGGTGGCGCTGACGATCGTGATGACGACGACGCATTTGGTGCGGACCGCAATCGGCGTCGGGATCGGCGACGGTGTTGGCAATCTGCTGCTGGTGATTCCTCCGACTATTTATCTGCTCTTTGGCCTCGCTCAGGGAACCAAGGCCGAGATCGACATCCTCTTCATCCTGATGGCCGCGGGCGGGGGTACCGCCATCATTGTCCATGCCATCCTGATGTGGCGACGGATCCACAACCGTTTCCCGGAGTTCAAGGCTTGCAGAGCGGACTACGACATCCCGCGCTGGCGCGCGCGCTCGCTCAAACTCTGGATTTCAAACGCTCTCGAAGCGTCGAACCAATATGTCGATGTGCTGATCATTGGTGCGCTCATGAATCCGACGGTCGCCGGCGCCTATTTCGTGACAACGCGGCTCGCCAACGCCTTCGCCATGGCCACCGACGCGATTCACATGTTCTCGACCCGGCATATTCCGGACCTGTACTATCGCCGCCAGTTCAATCAGCTGGACATATTGCTGGATTCGGTCGCCGGCGTGACGCTGGCTGTTCTCACCGGCGGCATGGTCGTGATTCTGGGCGGCGGCCATTGGCTTCTGATGGCCTTCAGCGAAGCTTATGTGCCCTACTACGGTGCACTGGCTGTTCTGTCATTCGGCATGGCAGCGGTAGCGGCCGCCGGCCCCTCAGGCTCGGCTCTAATGCTGACCGGGCACGAAGGCCGCTATCTCACCATCATCGGCGCCACCGTGCTGATCCGCACGGCTGGATTCCTTGTGCTGATTCCACCGTTCGGCGTGATGGGCGCCGTCGCCGCGACCACCGTGTCATTCGTCTATATGGCGCTCATGCTGCGAACATCCGCCAGGACGATCGCGGGGATTGACGGATCGGTACTTCGGCTGATGACGAGGTTTCGCGGCACGCACGTCTCGGTACCTGCCGAATAGCAGGCCTAGCCCGGATGTCTCCGGGGAAACCCGGCTTGGTTAACGATTCCTTACCGATTCGGCGCTATCGGTCTCTCAGGTGATCACGTTCGACGGGCTCAATCCATGCATCTCCGAGACACGCTGGAGATCTCGTATTCGGCGCAGTCGGACCAACGCGCGGTCGTCCCCGAGCGCGTGCAGGATGTCGCGATAACCATTGCGCTCGCCGCGGCATCGATCGCCTTCGCGCCGCTGATCCACGCTCTCAGCCCGGCGCTCGCGATAGGCGCCTTGACGCTCACATCCTGCGCCATCGTCGTCGCCGTTCCAGGCTACGCCCCGGCCATCGCAATTTTCGTACTGCTGTTCCAGAACCTGTTTGTCTCGATTCTATCCCCCACTATCGCGGATCCGTCCGCGCTTGATTTCGTCAAGGGATACAATTTTCTCAGCTGTTCGGTGATGTGGCTGGCGACGCTGGCGCTTTACGTTGCAGGCCGCAGGGATGGCTCGCCTCAGGTCAATCGTCTGATGACCGCGAGCACCTGCGTACTCGGCGTGGTGATGCTCTATTTTGTCGTAGGCTTCCTGCAAAACGGCATCGCGGCGACGATCTATCTGCGCAACGTCGTGCTGCCGCTGTTCCTGTTTCAGCTGACGCTCCTGACCGCCACATCATTCGAGGTTCGCATCACGCCGACACTGGTCGCGATCGCCGTGCTGTTCCTGCTCTGCGGTTATGTCGAACTGGCATTCCGCGACTTCTGGCTCGATATCACCAACGGCCACGCGTACTGGCGATTTGACGAGATCAAGGCAACCAATTCGGGAACCTGGGAGCGGGAGATGCGCGCCACCGGGCAAGTCCTGGTGGATTTGAAGGATCGCTTCAGCTTCAGCTTCCTGAACACGCCGCTGCTCCAGGGGCTCGGCCTGTCCAATATCCTTCGCGTTTTCGGACCGACCTTGAGCGCCATCAGCTATGCCTATGGCGTCTGTTTTTTTGCCCTGTTTCTGTTTTCAGTGAAGCGTCCCCTGCTTGCGATCGCCGCGCTGCCGCTGGCGATATTCTGCAGCGTGAAGGGTGCGCTGATCATGATGCTGTTCGTCGCCGCGGCCTGGATCGCGACGCGACTGATCGGTGCAGTCACCACACTCGGTCTGGGATTGGTCGCGCTGGTCGCATACGCAGCCGTTGGAATATATCTTGGGCTGCAGATTGGCGATTATCACGTCATCGGATTCATGGGCGGCTGGAACGGATTTCTGCAGCAGCCATTGGGGCGCGGATTGGGTGTCGGCGGAAATCTTGCGGAGAACTTTTCATCGATCGACTGGAGCGCGGCACAGCAGGCAGGCGCGATCGATGGCGCTGCGGAAAGCGCGGTGGGCGTGCTGCTCTACCAGATGGGCATCGCGGCACTTGTCCCGCTCTGTTTCTACTTCATGATCGGCATCAGGGCGTGGCAGTTCTACGCCCGGTCCGGGATTCCGACCCAGGGTTTTGTGGCGTTTGGAATTTTTGTCGTCCTGGTCAACGGTCTGTTTCAGGAAGAGGCCTTGTTCGCGCCGCCCGCGCTGGGACTTCTGACCTGCCTGGCAGGTCTCGTGATCGGCAACGCTATCCGGGCACGACAGCCGGTTTGACGAGCGACCCCTTTGCCAAGTTGTTCGCGCACCTCATGGTGAGGAGCCCGCCTCTCGGTAGTGAAATCGCTCTACGCCATCACCAGGCGCTGGCGCGCGCGCAGCAGCAGCGACACCATGATGGTGACGTTGAGGGCATTCCAGCCTAGCCCGTTGATGAATGCCGCCGCGTAGGAGCCGGTGGCATCGAAGATCAAGCCCGATACCCAGCCACCGAATGACATTCCGGCAACGGAGGCCAGTATAACCATGCCGACGCGGGTTGCCGCCTCGGAGGCCGGCATCGATTCACGAACGATGATGGCAAAGCTCGGCACGATGCCGCCCTGAAACAGACCGAACATCGCCGAGATGATGTAGAGCGAGGCGAGGCTGTCGAAAAACAGATAGAACAACAGCGCGAAGCCCTGCGCCACCGACCCGATCAGCAAGGTCCTGATGCCGCCGATGCGGTCGGCGAGAAAGCCGGAGCCGATGCGGCTGACGATTCCGAACCCCAGCATCAGCGACAGCATTTGCGCACCCCGCGCCACGCCGTAGCCCAGATCGCCGCAATAGGCGACGATGTGAACCTGCGGCATCGCCATCGCCACGCAGCAGGCAACACTGGCGACGCACAGCATCACCGTCAGCGTATTGGCGCCGAGCCGCAGATCGATGCGCGGCGGCGGCGCGTTGATGTGACTTCGTTGTGACCCCGCCCCAATTTGCATCCGCAAGAGCGTGAGCACGATCGCCATCGCGGCGGCGCTGAACAAGCCGACGGCAATATGCGTGGTTCGCCAGCCAAAGGACTGCATCCCCCAATTGAGGAGCGGCGGCCAGATTGCGCCGCCGATATAATTGCCACTGGCGGCAATCGTGACGGCGATCCCGCGCCGGCGCTCAAACCAGTGCGAGGCCTCGGCCATCAGGGGCCCGAATGTGGCCGACGAGCCCGCCCCGATCGCGAAATGCACCAGAATGAATTGCCACATGGCGGACGACAGGCCGGCGCCGACATAACCGAGCGCCACCAATCCGATACCCATGCCGATCGCGATGACGATGCCGAAGCGGTCGGTCAGTTTGCCGGTCACAACGCCGCCGAGGCCGAAACCCAGCATTACGAAGGTAAAGGCAAGCGAGGCCGCCCCCCGGGTCGAGGCAAACTCGCCTTGCACCACCGGCAGCGCGACCACCACCGACCACATGCCGACGCTGCCAATCGAGCCGATGATCAGGGCAAGCGCAAGTCTCATCCAGGCCTGACGCGAGTCAGGGATGAACAGGCCGGAATTCTGGGGCGGGCTGGAGGTTGCGTTCACGCCGCAACCTCGTCGGACGAAGCTCTGGGGTCAAGCGGTATGGCGAAATATTAGGCATGCAGATCCAGCGCAACAACGTGCCCCGGAATCGACCTCGCCGATCCGCCGTTAACGCTTTCCTAACCATAAACTGGGCAAATTTTGCCGGGTGAAGTCGAGTGTCGTTAGCCGCGTAGAACGGGGGAATGCCCGTGGACGCCAGTGCTGTGCCTCACTTTCGAAGCGGTGGCCTTTCGGCCGCCGCGCAGACGTTTGGCGCCCGCGAGCGACATGCGCGGGGGGAAGCAGCGGCGACGATGACGAATGGTGCGGTGGGTCAAGGCGCAGAAGCGCTGGGGTCGGGCTTTCCAAGCCTTGGGGAGATCGGCAGGATTCTGAAACGCGGCGATCTCGCGCTGGCGTTCGGCGTCCTCACAATTCTCGTCGTGCTGATTCTGCCGCTGCCCTCGATCGTTCTCGATCTTTTTCTCGCCATCTCGATCACGCTGTCCATCCTGATCCTGATGACAGCGCTGTTCATTCAGGCGCCGCTGGAATTCACTTCGTTCCCGACCGTCCTCCTGATCTCGACGATGCTGCGGCTCTCTCTCAACATGGCCTCCACTCGCCTGATCCTGTCGCGCGGGCATGAAGGCACCGCCGCCGCCGGCCACGTCATCGAGGCATTCGGCAATTTCGTGATGGGCGGCAATTTCGTCATCGGGATTATCGTCTTCGCCATCCTGGTGATCGTGAATTTCGTGGTTATCACCAAGGGCTCCGGCCGTATCGCCGAGGTCGCGGCGCGCTTCCACCTCGATGCCATGCCGGGCAAGCAGATGGCGATCGATGCCGATCTTTCCGCCGGCCTGATCGACGAGAAGATCGCCAAGGAACGCCGCAAGGCTCTCGAGGATGAAAGCGGATTCTTCGGAGCGATGGACGGCGCCTCGAAATTCGTGCGCGGCGACGCGGTCGCCGGCCTCTTGGTGGTGTTCATCAATGTCATCGGCGGGATCATCATTGGCGTCGCCCAGCAAGGCCTCAGCTTCGGCGAAGCCTCCCGCACCTATACCCTGCTTACCGTCGGCGACGGTCTGGTCACCCAGGTGCCCGCCCTGATCGTCTCCACCGCGGCGGGCCTCCTGGTCTCGAAGGCGGGTGTCAGCGGTGCCGCCGACAAGGCCCTGATGAAGCAACTCTCCGGCTATCCCCAGGCGCTGGGCATGTCAGCGGGCGTGATGCTGATGCTGGCGATTTTGCCCGGCATTCCGATGATTCCATTCCTGTTGCTGGGTGGTGGCGCCGCCGCGCTGGCGGTGTCCGCGAGCAAGCGCAACCGCGCCGCTGCGGTCGACGAAGCGACCGCCGCGGGGGCTCCTGCGGCAGCGGCGGCTGCAAGTGATGCCGCGGAAGAGCCGATTGCGTCGGCATTGAAGATCGACGATCTCAAGATCGAGCTTGGTTACGCGCTGCTCCCGCTGGTCAACGGTCCCGATGGGACCGACCGTCTGACCGAGCAGATCAAGGCACTGCGTCGTTCGCTTGCGGTCGAGATGGGCTTTGTGATGCCGGCGGTTCGCATCCTCGACAACGTGCAGCTGGAGGCAAACACCTACATCATCAAGATCAAGGAGGTCGACGCCGGCTCGGGCCGGATCTGGCCAAACCAGTTCATGGTCATGGATCCGGCGGGCAATCAGGTCGCGGTCCCCGGCATTCACACCACCGAGCCGACCTTCGGGCTTCCGGCGACCTGGGTCGATGCCGCGTTAAAGGAAGAGGCTACGCTGAAGGGCTACACCGTGGTCGACGCGGCGACCGTGCTCTCGACCCATCTCACCGAGCTCCTCAAGGCCAATATGTCGGACCTTTTGTCCTACGGGGAAGTGCAAAAGCTCCTGAAGGATCTGCCGAAGGAGCAAGGAGAATTGGTCAAGGACATCGTGCCGTCACAGATCACCGTTTCGGGCATTCAGCGCGTCCTGCAACTATTGCTCGCCGAGCGCATTTCGGTCCGCGATCTCTCGACCATTCTCGAAGGCATTGCCGACGCGCTGGCATTTTCACGCAACCCCGCGACGGTAGTCGAACATGTTCGCGCCAGGCTTGCTCGCCAGATCTGCGCACAGAATACGTCGATGAATGGCTATCTTCCGCTGATTGCGCTATCGGCGAAATGGGAGCAGGCCTTTGCCGAATCGATCGTCGGACAGGGTGACGAACGAAGCCTGGCGATGCAGCCCTCAAGGCTCTCTGAATTCATGATCTCGGTTCGGGAGCGCTTCGAACAGGCCGCCCGCGAGGGCGAGGCGCCGGTGCTGGTGACCTCCGCCGCGATCCGGCCGTTCGTCCGCTCGCTGGTGGAGCGTTTCAGGTCGCAGACCACGGTCCTGTCGCAGGCTGAAATTCATCCGCGTGCACGGCTGAAGACGGTCGGCAGCGTGTAGTTAGCCCCCGCGGGGGCCTGCGGCATTTTGGTCACAGCCAAGCCTTTTATCGAAAAGGCCAAATTTTCCGGCCATAATCATCACGCCCGCGTGAAATTGACAAGGCGCTGTAATTGCTATATAATCCTCACAAAAGAATGGCTCCTTGGAATGTGGGGATCGCGATCGTTCAAGACTTATCACGGCCTTGTGATCATCTCTTTGGAACTTAAGGCCGAATGCCCACGTTTCTTGCCATGAGCTGTTGAACCTGCCCGCGGATCGAACAGACAGATCCTCAACGGCAGTAAAAATAAGGTGGCAGGAGGCTTGAATGAATCATTCGATTTATAGTGCCGATCGCATGACACACCTGAAGATTGTGGTCGTTGCGCTTGTGGCCGGTATCGCGGTGGCCGGCTTCGGCATCTCAGCCCGTATCAATTCCGATGAAGGATATGCCCAGACTGCGCGCGTCGTCAAAGCCGGCAAGCCGGTGGCGGTCACCAGTTCGAGCGCGTCGGTTGTTCGCTAACCCGTTTACTGAATTCACGCGGCTCCTTTACTTAGCCCCCCAAAGTCGCCACGTGAGTACTTGAAGACCCCACGACCCCCAAGTGGACTATGACGACGGAAAACGCCCGCTCCCCACGGGCGTTTTTCTTTTGTCGATCGGGTTGGCGCTTTTCAGTGAGCTGATGAGCTCATCAAAAAAAGACGCCGTCATTCCGGATTACCGCCGGAGTATGGATTCCGGGCCTGCGCCAAGAGGCGCATCCACGATGCGCAATTGCGCATCGGGGAATGACAAACGTTGAATCAGTCCAGTCCGAAACCAACCTAAACCTCAGCGCGGCGTCGGAGCCGGCGGGGCGGCCGGTGGAACGGTTTCGATCAGCTTGCCGGTAAACACGATCGGACCGGTTGCCTCGCCGGTCGGCGAGCCGCCTTCAGGCTCAACGGTGACGGCATAGGTCGCCTTGTTCACCGTGTCGGTGTCATACGAAGCAAGAGCCGGCCGGCTGGTAAAATCATTGCCGCCAATCACGCCAAGAGAACGCGGACGCTGCAGCTTGTCCGATACCAGCCAAAGCTCGTAGCTCTTGCCGGGCTCGGGGGCCGCGCCGACTTTTCGGACGGTGAAGTTCTTGGTCCCCGCGTCAACAGTGAGAATGAAAGCCGGCGAGCCGCCGTCCTTCTGAAGCAGGGCGACGTATTGGGCCGCAACCGGCGGAGATGGCGCCTGCAGCTGGACCACCCGCTGCGGCGGAGCCTTGGGGCGGATGCCCTCGGGAAGCAAATCCGGGTTGATGACCTGAACCACGGCCAGCGCGAGAAGGCAAGCGGCCATCGCGCTCGCCAGCGTCGTGACACTGCGCCAACGGCGGGCCTGTCTGGAGAATTCGACGACGTTGGATGGCGTGTCCGCTGCGACCGCGGGTTCTGCAACAATCGGAGCAGCCGCCGGCTGGGCCTGCGGAAGGAGCAGCGGCAATTGAGGCTCGGAAAGCCCCACCGCGGTCCTGATCTTTTCCCAGAGCCCGGCGGGGGGCTCGACCAAACCCACCATCTGGTTGAGGACGCCGAGCTTGCGTTCCCATGCCTCGACCAACGCCGTGAAATCCTCGTCGACGGCCATCATCGTCTCGACCTGGGCGCGCTCATCGGCGTCAAGGGTGCCGAGCGCGTATTCCGCGGCGAGGGCGATATGGTCTTCCGTATAGGCCATCATGCCAATCCCAGACACTCCCGGATGTCCATCATGCTGCGGCGCAACCATGTCTTCACGGTATTCACCGGCGTATCGAACTTCGCCGCCAGCTGCTCGCGGCTCCAGCCGTTGTAATAAGCGAGCAGCACCAGCTTCTGCCGGTCCGGCTGCAGCCGGCCCACGCACTCCAGCAGGCGCTTGAGCTCCTCGGTCATCTCGCGACGTGCCAGCGGATCAGGCGTGTCGGCAGCGACTTCCATCGCGACCGGCTCCTCTTCGATCGACACCTCACCGCGTTTGCGGACGACGTCGATGGCCCGGTTTCGAGCAATGGATACCATCCATGTGATCGGAGACGACAGACCTGGATTGAATTGGCCCGCACTTTTCCAGATTTTGACGTAGGCCTCCTGAATGACTTCCTCCGCGAGATCCTGGCGCCGCAAGATACGCAGCACGACACCAAAGAGTTTCGCCCGCGTCGCGGCATAGAGGCGCTCAAAGGCAGCCTCATCACCCTTCGCAACCGCGGCAATCAGCCAGACCAGCTCAGCCGGCGTCAGCATTCAAACTCCCAAACCCGCGAAACCCCACCGTCGACATATCCAGCCCGCGATCCAAACTGTCGTATCATATCCTCTTCCGGATCGAACACCATGTGACTGGTGGAGTGGGTCATAACTCGGCACGAGCCTCTCGTCCGTCATGGTCGGGCTTGTTGTCCCGGCCATCCACGTCTTTCTTGCCGCAAGGCTATCAAACACGTGGATGCCCCGGACAAGTGTTTAGCCCGGGCATGACGAACTTAACGTGGTCGCTGCAAGGCACGCGCTGCAAAACATAAACCCGGGCCTCGCGGCCCGGGTTCGATGGTTTTGCGACTTCGGTAGTTTGCGGTGTCTAGGCAATCGCCCCGATGCGCGCGCGCATCAAACCGATGCTGTCGAGATCGGCCTGTTCGCGGGCGTTCTCTTCGGCGCGTTCGCGCGCCTGATCACGCTCGTCGAGCAACTCGACCTTCTTGAGTTCTTCGAAAGCCTCGCCCAGCAGGCTCTTGGCATCCTCGAGCTGAATGCGCAGTTCGTCGGCGGACCGTGTCAGGTTCTCGCGACGCTGAATCGCCGCCTTGGCATAGGTCGGATAGGCGAAGTGCGTGGGGTCGTCGATCCCGGCGCGCTCCTGCTCGGAATGGATTTCGCGCTCGAGATCGACCGACATGCGCTGGAAATCGGCGATCATGCTTTCGATCTGGGCGACCCTGCGGCGCTTTTCGTCGACCTGAAACTTCTTCAGGCGGATGAGCGTTTCACGTGACTTCATCGACTCGTACTCCCCAGAAGTCCCGATCTGAAAGCGGGACAGGACCGGCATCCCTCACGGGCCCCGCCGGCAAAGCTAGTTTTGTAAAGCGGATGATGGCCTGACAAAGTTAGCGTTCCGTTTCCAAGCTTCCGAGGATTTGCTCGAGTTGCCGGTATCCGTCGCCCAGGCTCGCCACCTCGTCCTTGCGCTGACGCAGGAAGCTCTCCAGCGGTTCGTGCAGCCGGATCGCCTCGTCGACCTCCGGACTGGACCCGGCCCGATAGGCCCCAAGCCGGATCAGTTCCTCCATGTCGGCATAAGTGGCCATGATCTGGCGTGCCCGGGTGATGGTCGGCAGGTATACCGGGTCGGCCGATTTCGGCATGGTGCGGGATACCGACTTGAGAATGTTGATGGCCGGGTAGCGGCCGCGCTCGGCGATGGACCGCTGCATCACCACATGGCCGTCGAGGATGCCTCTGACCGCATCGGCCACCGGCTCGTTGTGATCGTCGCCATCGACCAGCACCGTGAAAATACCGGTGATGCTGCCCTCGCCGGTCCCCGGACCGGCGCGCTCCAGCAGTTTTGGCAACTCGGTAAAGACCGTGGGCGTATAGCCCTTGGCGGTCGGCGGTTCCCCACCCGACAATCCGATCTCGCGCTGCGCCATCGCAAAACGGGTCACGGAATCCATCATGCACATGACGTCCTTGCCGTCGTCGCGGAAATACTCCGCGATCGCCAGGGTCAAATAAGCCGCCTGCCGCCGCATCAATGCGGGCTCATCCGAGGTCGCAACCACCACCACCGAGCGCGCCAGACCCTCGTCGCCGAGGTCATCCTGCAGAAATTCCTGCACCTCGCGGCCGCGTTCCCCGATGAGACCAATCACCGAGATATCGGCATCGACGTTGCGTGCCAGCATCGACAACAGCACCGATTTTCCGACGCCGGAGCCGGCGAAAATGCCGAGCCGCTGGCCGCGGCAGCAGGTCAGGAACGTGTTGAGCGAACGAACCCCGAGATCCAGCGGCGCGCCGACGCGCTTGCGGGAATGCGCCGGCGGCGGCGAATTTCGATACGGCATCGGTGACGGGCCCTGCGTCAGGGGTCCCTTGCCGTCGATCGGCTCGGCCATCGCGTTGATGACGCGGCCGAGCCAGGCCGGCGAAGGCCGCACCTGACTGGCGGCGTTGGCAATCACCGCGCGGCAGCCGCGCCGAACCCCATCAAGGCCGGCGAACGGCATCACCACCGCATTGTTGCCGTGAAAGCCGATCACCTCAGAGGGGATAAAACGGTTGCCGCTGGTCTCGATGACGATCCGCGCACCGACCGACATCGCGTGAATGGGCCCGGCAATCTCGACCATCAGTCCGCGTACGCCGACGACCCGGCCATAAATATTGACGCCGTCGAGGTCGCTGATCTGCTCGGCGAGCGCTTTCATTGCGAAATCCTTAAGTTTTCCGAGCTCCGCGGCCCCGGCCTTAACTTCGTGTTTACCCGCATCGTTAATCATTACGTCACTGTCATTGGTGACTGAGAACGCTCGCCATCAGGACGAGGGCGAGTCGTGAGAGTCGGTTAGGCCCGTCTCTTAATGTGGAACTTGAACGGATACGGATACAAAAAACTGCTCTTACGCAAGATCTTAGGGCGATTCGAAAAAAATTGCACCGATAGACCTTGCATACAGGAATCAGCTTTTGTTAACCATATGTCGTCAGGATCCGAATCAGTTGTTCAAAGGCGTTTTTTGGTGCCGCAAGTGCGGCCGACCTGACGCCCGGAGCGGCGACTAAAGGGGACTGGCATGCGCGTATTGCTGATAGAAGACGACAGCGCTGTCGCGCAGTCTATTGAGCTGATGCTCAAATCCGAGAGCTTTAACGTCTATACGACGGATCTCGGGGAGGAAGGCGTCGACCTCGGAAAACTCTACGATTACGACATCATTCTTCTCGATCTGAATTTGCCCGATATGTCCGGGTACGATGTGCTCAAGCAGCTTCGGGTATCGAAGATCTCTCGACACCAAGACGGTCGAGGTCGGCGGCCAGCGCGTGCATCTGACCGGCAAGGAATACCAGATGCTGGAGCTGCTCTCGCTCCGCAAGGGCACCACCCTCACCAAGGAAATGTTCCTCAATCACCTCTATGGCGGCATGGACGAGCCGGAGCTGAAGATCATCGACGTCTTCATCTGCAAGCTGCGCAAGAAGCTCGCCAACGCCTCCGATGGCCGCAACTTCATCGAAACCGTCTGGGGCCGCGGCTATGTGCTGCGCGAGCCGCACGACGAAGAAGTTCGCATTCCCGCCTGAACCAGGGTTTAGAGAGCCCGTCAGGCTCTCGCCTCCCGACTGAACCCCGCCGCATACGGCGGGGTTTTTGTTTGTGACGACGGAGGGCAACGAGCTGTTGCCGCATCTCGCTCTGCTCCGCTCCCCTCCCCCTTGCGGGTCGAGACGAGCGAAGCTCGCTCTCTGGGTCGGGGGGCGCGATCGGCACGGACTCAGAGTTACCCCTCCCCGACCCACCCCCGCAAGGGAGCATGCAATGCGGGTAGCGAGTTCGTACCATCACCATCATCCACCGCGTCATGCGCCGACCTCGGCAGCGGATGCAGACATAGGGCGTGACAGCCACCATCCCCGTAGAGCGGAGGAAAGAAAGAGCGTCACGATTCAAGTCGCGAACGCCCTATGTGAACACGAGATCGCCAGTTTTATCTCTTCTTGGCGACTTTCTTTTTGGCGGTCTTTTTCTTGGCAGCCGTTTTCTTTGTGGCTTTCTTCGTCGTTTTCTTGGCCGCCTTTTTCTTCGCCGCGGCTTTCTTTGCCGAGGTTTTCTTTGAAGAAGTCTTCTTGACCGTCTTCTTTTTGGCAGCCACCTTCTTCGCGGCTTTTTTGGCCGGCTTTTTCTTCTTGCTCTTCTTACCGGTCTTGGCCGCCTCGTTCTGTGCCGGCGCGCTTGCAGGCTTCTGGCGCGGCGGCTGGGCGGGCACAGGCGACGTGCCGCCGGTTGCGGCCGCGAGCCAGAAGCGCAACTCAGGCGATTTCAGGTCCGGCCCGCTGATGTAACGCTCCTGCCATTTGTCGTCGGGCTGAAGCGGCTTGCCGAAGATCTCCGGATGCTGCTTGAGCAGGAACCGCCACGCGTAGTGGTCGTAGAGGTCGAGCACGTGGCAGGCATAGGCTTCCGCCAAACCGCGATGACCGCGGATGATCACCATGTTCTCGTCGTTGTTGTGCGAGGCGCGATAACCGAGATTGTGGGAGCCGGTGACCACGGTGCAATTGTCGCTGAACGGGTCGATCACCACGATCTTGTTGTGGATGATGGCGAAGCCGAACTTGGCCATTTCCGCTTCCCAGTTACCGAAGGCGTCGTTGGCGGTAACGGCGCCGGCGGGAACCGCGCGGGAGTCAGGCGCGGCTGACGGCAGTTTGGCGCCCTTCTTCTTCGGTTGGCCCGGTTCGCCGACCACCTTCACCGTCGCGTCGGAGACGGCGGCCTGGCCGGCATCGCCGTTCTGATCGCTTGCGCCGCCCTGGTGCAGCGCTTCGGAAAAATTGCTGGCGCGCTGCGCGCTGGTGAGCGCACCACGCACGAACAGGTCGGGATTTTTGGCCAGCGCCTTGCCGGCGGCGTCAAGAATCGAATTGTTGCCGGGATCGAAGGCGAGGAACAGCACTGCCTGCTTGGCGCCGTTGATCAGGTCGAACACCCGCTTCATGTCGTTCGGCACTTCCTTGGGCGGGCTCTTGAGGGTGTGATTGGTGTTGGGCGAGAACATCAGTTCGACGGTGACACCGCCTCCCAGATCGATCGGCTTGCTGATCGAGCTGTCGTTGTTCTTGTGGTTGAAACCGCGCAGCGTCGGCGACTGCAATTTCTTCTGGTCGCCGCCGGCCGCCGCGATGTCGGCCTGGAGCGCGTTCCAGTAGCCGATATAGCGCTGGGCCACCTCCTTCGATTCGATCACCAGCGCATTGTTGGTTTGCGTGCAAAGCCCGGTGCTGGTCCAGTTGGTCGAGCCGGAGAGCACGGCGGTGGGCGCGCCGTTCTGGGTCAGCACCAGGAACTTGTTATGCGGGATGCTGCCCTTGCCGAGAATGCGGTCGATCACTGTCACCCCGGACGCTTTCAGCGCGGCTCGGTTCTTGGAATCCGCATCCTCGATTGCCTCATTTGTCTTCGGATCGACGGCCTGCTCGTTGCCCAGGATCACGGTGCGGCTCTTGGGATTCGCCTGCAGACGCTTCTCAAGTCCGTTGGGATCGTTGAGTTCATAGAGCGCGCCATGGATGGTGCCGCCCTCCTTGTCGGCGCGATCGAGCAGCGACGTCACGCCGTCGGAAAGCTGGCCCATCAGCCTGCTACGGATCGGATCGGCCGGGTCCAGGATGTGCGGGGTCAGCGCCTGGATGCTGGGGTTGTCGATGAGTTCGCGGCTCAGCGCCTGCGTCGCCACGATGCCGCGGTTGAAATACGCGTTGAAGGGCGGCCGCTTTTCGGTAAGCGTCACGCTGTTGCTTTCAAGCGGCGCAATGCCGGCGAGAGGGGTGAGCGTCTGCCCCGGCGTCCCGCCCATCGGCACGATGCGGTATTTGTAGGTGCCGCCGCGCTTGGCGGAGAGATCCTTCCACCAGAACTTCTGCACCGGCGCCTGCTCGGTTGTGCGGTTCAGATCCTTTGGCTGGCCGGCAAAGCTTGCCAGCGCGTGCAGCGGCGTCTCACCGCCGTTGGCGTCGATCTGGATGACGGCAAAGCCGAGACATCCGTCGAGATGCTTGTCGAAAGTCCAGGCGACAACGGCGATATCGTTGTTGGAAAATGCAATGGCCGGCATGGTCCCCCCAGAAATAAATGAGAGCCCTGAATAAGATTGCAACATACACTATGCGCACGTCGAACGCGAAGTATTTTACCTTAAATCGAGGGACATCTGTTGTGACTGCCGGGCGATGCCGCAGCGAAAGGGGGTCAACGCCGGTCCTGCCGCAACTTTATCGGGGGTGAACTGACCGACCGTTCAACTCCACCGATAGAATGTTGAGCTCCTTATGCCGCGCGACGCGCGCAATTTTGGGGGTGAACAGCCGTGCTTTTCAGTCGTTGGCCGGACTACCGGCGGTTGAAAGGCGCTTCGACGCGCTGGATCGAGCCGCCCTGGAAGGCGATCCCGTCAAACAAGGGAATTCTGCCGTTGCTGTGGGCGATGTTTCCGGGCCATCCAAATCTGCTGCCAGCCTATTTCGACGACGATGACGCTGCGGCCAGCCTCGGCGCTTGCTACGTTCGCAAGCCGCTGTATTCCCGTGAAGGCACCAATGTCACGCTGGTCAGTGCCGGCAACGCCATTGACCAGCACCCCGGGCCCTATGGCGCCGAAGGCGCTGTCCATCAGGCGCTGGCGCCGTTGCCGGAATTTTCCGGGCAGTATCCGGTACTCGGAAGTTGGATTGTCGACGGCGCGCCTGTGGACTTTCGGTCCGCGAAGACGACAATCCGATCACGGGCAACATGTCCCGTTTTGTACCTCACGCGATTCTATAGATTGGCGCTAGAGCCTTTCCTGAATGCCGCTCCCCAATTGACCGTCACCACCCGCCACCGGGTCGGCGCTGCGCGCCGCCCGATGACAGGCTCCAGCGGGTGGTCCAGTATTCCGGAGCCTTGCGATTCATCATCGAGGCTCTGGAATACTGGGCCGCCCGGTCATCGAGCCGGGCGATGACCGCCACGGTGTTCGTGGCTTCATGATTTTATGACTTTGTCTCAGTGCGCAGACGACGCAACCGCCTTGAGACCGGCCATCATGCCGGGAACGATGGAGGGCGCGGCGCGGGCGGGGTTTGGCCGATAGAGGCCGCGCTTGTCGGGGTGGGGTTTGAAGGCGTCGGTCAGCCCGACCACGGTTTCGGCCGCTCCGAGCGCCAGGAAACCGTCGGCCTCCGTCAATTTCGCAAGCCGTCTGAATACGTCCACCTTGGTATCCTGGTCGAAATAGATCAGGACATTGCGGCAGAAGATCACGTCGAATGTGCCGAGGTGAGAAAAATCCTGCAGCAGGTTCAACTGCCGGAATTGGATCATGGCACGAATGTCGGCGTTAAGCTGCCACAACTCGCCAACCTGCTTGAAATACTTGACCAGCTGCTGGATCGGCAGTCCGCGCTGGACCTCGAACTGGGTGTAGATCCCCGCTCTGGATTTCTCGAGCACGCTTTGCGCGAGATCGGTGGCGATGATTTCAATTCGCCAGCCGGCCAGCGCCGCGCCCATCTCCTTCAGGCACATTGCAATCGAATACGGCTCCTGCCCGGTCGAGGAGGCCGCGCACCAGATCCGCAGGCTGCGTTGCCCTGCGCGCGCCTGCAGAAGCTCCGGCACGATCGTCTCGCGCAAATGGTCGAACGGCAGCTTGTCGCGGAAAAAGAAGGTCTCGTTGGTGGTCATCGCCTCGACCACCTCCGCCGCAATCGCCTGCGATCCGCTCTTGATCTGCGCGACGAGTTCGTCGATGCCCGCGAGGCCAGACTTGCGGGCCAGCGGAATCAGTCTGCTCTCAACCAGATATTGCTTGTCGGAGGACAGATCGAGGCCGGAACGATCCTTCAGGAACTTCCGCAGGTACTCATAATCCAAAGGTGTCACGAACGATCCCCCGAGAACAACCGGACCAGTTTCGGTGCGATCTGGTTAAGCGGTAAAACAGCTGCGCAAATCCCGGCATGCGCCGCGGCGCCGGGCATTCCCCACACCACGCTCGTGGCTTCATCCTGCGCGATGATATTGCCGCCCGCGGCGACGATTTCCTTGCCGCCGCGCATGCCGTCCGATCCCATCCCGGTCAGCACGACGGCGAGAATTCCGCCCTGCCAGACATCGATCGCGGACGAGAACAGCGGATCGACCGCAGGCTTGCAAAAATTGACCGCCGGCCCATCGTCAAGCGCGATCGCAACATTGGCTCCCTGGCGGACGACACGCATGTGACAGCCACCCGGCGCGAGATAAATCCGGCCAGCCTTCACGATCTCGCCATGGACGCCCTCATGGGCCGGGCGACAGCTTGAGCGCGCCAGATGCTCGGCGAGAATCGTCGTGAAGGTGGGCGGCATATGTTGCGTGATCAGCACCGGAAAGCGGTCGATCACCGCGCCGATTTCGCCGACCAGCGTCATCAATGCCTGCGGGCCACCGGTCGACGAGCCGATCAGGAGCACCCGTGGTGCAGTGGCGGTGAACGGACGCTTGATCAGCGGCGGCGCTGCCGCGGTCGCTGCCGGGCGCAGAGCCGGCTCATGCGCACGCCCAAGGACCGGCGCCAGCGGCGGACTTGACGAGGCCGAAATCGGACGGCGAACCTTGGCGCCGAGATGGCGGATCTTCCGCAGGAGATCATGCCGAAAAGTCTCGGCGGCGGCCAGCTCGCGCGTGCTTTCGGGCTTCGGAATGTAATCGGCGGCGCCGAGCGAGAGCGCCTTGAAGCTGACCTCTGCGTTGCGGCGGGTCAGCGTCGAAGCCATGATGATGATGAGATTGCGTCGCTTTGCCAGCAGCAGCGGAAGCGCGGAAATACCGTCGAGGTCCGGCATTTCGATGTCGAGCACGGCAACGTCGGGATTGACGCGCTCGACCTGGTTCACAGCGTCAAGGCCGGTGCGCAGCGACGCCGCCACGACCATATCCGGCTCGGCGGCGATCCAGCGGGCAATCAGTCCGCGAATAACGACAGAGTCATCGACCACCATGACCCGCAGCGGTTCATGCCGGGTCGAATCGAGGGCAGAAGGACTTGCCACATCAACGCTCATTAACTCACCACACCGAACGCAACGCAAACCGCGACTGAAACAACAAATTTAGAAACGGGATTTGCAAAATACCGGGGGTTCGACCGCCGGGCCCCCGGAACGGTCCTAGATCAATCCGACTTCCTGAAATTTCGCGGTGACGATTTCCTTGTCGAACGGCTTCATGATGTATTCGTTGGCCCCGGCGTGCAGCGCACGCGCGATGTGGGCGACGTCGTTTTCGGTGGTGCAAAACACCACCTTGGGCTGGTCGCCGCCGGGCATCCGGCGCAAATTGCGGAGGAATTCATAGCCGTCCATGACCGGCATGTTCCAGTCGAGCAGCACGGCATCGGGCAATCCGTGCTTGCAGACTTCCAGCGCTTTTTCGCCGTCTTCGGCTTCGATGATCTGGAAATCCAGCCCTTCCAGGATGCGCCTTGCGACTTTTCGGATGACGCTCGAGTCGTCAACAACCAGACATGTCTTCATTTGAACCTCTGCTTCTTTCGAGTGGGCCGTTTCCATCACAGATCGTGTTACACCGCGCACCTGCCGTCTTATGCGGCCAGCATGTCGGGCGCGATTTCGAGGATGCGGTCGACGTCGAGCACGACCATGAGCTGTCCGTCGAGCCGGTGAACGCCGTCGGCCATTTTTGCCATCCGTGGATCGAGATTGACCGGGTTTACCTCGCGGCTTTCGTCCGCGAGCTTGAGAACCTCGCCGATCGAGTCGATCAAGAGCCCGTATGACTCGCCGCGCAGATCGACACCCACCGCCATCGGCGGCTTGCCGTCGTCGTTTTTCGGCAGGCCGAGCCGGGCCCGCATGTCGATCGCGGTCACGATGCGGCCGCGCAGATTGAGCACGCCGGCGACGTCGCCGGATGACAGCGGCACCCGGGTCAGCCGCTCCGGCATGAACACGTCCTGCACCCGCGCGATCGGCAGTCCGAACAGCTGCCCGCCGATCATGGTGGTGACGTATTCGGTGATGGCGCCCTCGGCGCTGTGGATTTTGGAGGTCATCGTCGCATCCTTCATGCCAGGCTGAACTTGTTTCATGCCGTCCGGCTGAACTCGTTTCATGCCGTCTGGCTGAACTTGTTTCATGCCGCCCGGTTCATTTCGCTGGTCTGTTCCTTCAGCGCGGCGATCAGGCCGGGCCGGTCGAACTTGGCGACATAGTCGTGGAAGCCGGCCTGCCGGCCGCGCTCGATCGCCGCCGGCGAGATCATCGAGGACAGCGCGATGATCGGGGTGCCGGCGAGCTTCTGATCGGCCCTGATGGTCTCGGCGAATTCGAAGCCGTTCATGTCCGGCATTTCGATGTCGGTTAGGATCACGTCGAATTCCTGACCCGACCGCAGCGCCACCAGGCCCTCCTGCGCGTCGCTCGCGACCCTTACCCTGTAGCCCGCCGCCTTGAGCACCGGCGCCAGCATGTTGCGGAAGAACGCCGAGTCATCGACCAGCAAGATCGACTGCGCGCTGTTCGAAGGCCGCATCTCCTTGCGGTTGAACCAGTCGGCGAACGCCATCGGCAGGAAATGGCCGACATCGATCACTTCGGTCGCCAGCCCCTTGATCACCGCGGAGCCGAGAACGCCGTCATGACTGCTCGCCACTTCGATGTTCAGCCGCTCCTCGACAATGTCGATGATCTCATCGACCACCAGGCCCATCGCACGCTCGTCATCGGCGAACACCAGGATCGGCTGGGTGCCCGAGGTGTTGACGCTGACGCCCTCCATCAAGACCAGCGGCATCAGCTGGTCGCGGTACTGCACCATATGGCGGCCGTTCGAAAATTCGATCTTGTCGGCCGCGATCTCCTCCAGCCGCGTCACCAGCGCCAGCGGCACCGCCTTGGGCTGCGACGACCCGGCACGGAACACCAAAAGCGAGGTCATTTGCTCGCCCGAGGCCGCCCGCATCGCGGCGTTCTCGCCGGAAATTTCGTGCTGCGCCGCGGCCGAAGTGCCGAGCGCCTGCGCGATGCCGTTGGGATCGATGATCATGATCACCGCGCCGTCGCCAAGGATGGTGTTGCCAGAGAACATTCCGATATGCCGCAGCTTGGTCGACATCGGCTTGACCACGATTTCCTCGGTATGGAACACGCCGTCGACGACGATGCCGAAGGTCTGGCTGCCGACCTGGGTCACCACGATGAAGCCGTTTTCCGGATCGTTGGAACTGCCGTCGTCGATCTTCAAAAGCTTCTTCAGATGCATCAGCGGCAACAGCTTGTTGCGCAGCCGCAGCACCGGGGTGTCCTTGATCCGCTCGATGCGGTGTTCGGAATTGGCCCGCGCCCGCACCAGTTCTACCACCGCGAGCTGCGGGATCGCGAAGCGGTCGCCGGCGGCTTCCACGATCAGCGCCGAGACGATGGCCAGCGTCAGCGGTATCTTGATGGTGACGCTGGAGCCCTCGCCGGCCACCGACTTGATGTCGATGGTACCGCCGATCTGATCGATATTGGTCCGCACCACATCCATCCCGACGCCGCGGCCGGACACGCTGGTCACGGTGGCGGCGGTCGAGAATCCGGGGGCGAAGATGAATTTGTGGATCTGCGCTTCCGTCATCTTCTCCAGGTCGGCCTCGCTGACCAGACCGTTGGCGACCGCCTTGGCCTTGATCCGCTCGGTGTTCAACCCGCGGCCATTGTCGGTGATGCAGATGATGATGTGGCCGCCTTCATGATAGGCGGACAGCCGGATCGTGCCCTGCTCCGGCTTGCCGGACGTCAGCCGCTCCGCCGGCGTCTCCAGCCCGTGATCGGCCGAGTTGCGCACCATATGGGTCAGCGGGTCCTTGATCAGATCCAGCACCTGGCGGTCGAGTTCGGTGTCGGCGCCGTGCATCTCCAGTTCGATCTGCTTGCCGAGTTCGCCGGCCAGATCGCGCACGATGCGCGGCAGTTTCTGCCAGGCGTTGCCGATCGGCTGCATCCGCGTCTTCATGACGCCGTCCTGCAGTTCGGCGGTGACGGTGGACAGCCGCTGCAGCGGCACCTTGAATTCGGTATCCTCGTGGCGGCGGCTGATCTCCAGCAGCTGATTGCGGGTCAGCACCAGTTCCGACACCATCGTCATCAGGTGTTCGAGCGTGTCGACATTGACCCGGATCGACTGGTTGGCGACCTTGTCGCCCTCCGGCATCTCGACTTCCACTGCGGTCTTCCTGGCCGCGGGCTTTGCCGCCACGGGCTTCGCTTCCGCAATGGCTTCCACAGGCTTGGCCACGACAGGTTTGGCTTCGACAGGTTTGGCTTCGGCTTTCGGCGCTGCCGGCACCACCGATGGTATCGCAACCTCGATCGCAGTCTCGCGAAACGCCCGCTCCAGCTCGTCCAGCGACACTTCGCCCGGCCGCAACGCCCGCTCCAGGATCTGCGGCACCGATGTGTTCTCCACCGGCGCCGCTGTCGCCACCGGCTCGGCCGCCGCGTCCATGGCCTGCATGCCGCGTTCCACCATCTGTTGAAGCTCGTCGATCAGGTCCTGGTCGACACCTTCCGGCTCGGTCTCTGCCGCTTCAAGTCCGCCCAGAATTTCCTTGATGCGGTCGATCGTGGTCAGGATCAGCGTCACCGCTTCGCCAGTCACCGGCAGCCCGTCGCGGAATTTGCCCATCAGCGTCTCGGCGGCATGCGCCAGCGCTTCGAGCCGCGGCAGCCCGAGGAAACCGCACGTGCCCTTGATGGTGTGCACAAGGCGAAAAATATTATCCAGAATCTTCGCGTTGTTCGGATCCTGCTCGAACCGGACCAGCTGATTGTCAACCGTGTCCAGGCTCTCGTTGGTTTCCGTCAAAAACTCCCGCAATAAATCATCCATGAAACAGGCCTTCGACCGCACTGGCGCGCGACCTCGCCACGCCTTTCACAGTTTGGCCAGTTTCCATGCAAAGCGTTTAATATTGGTTGAGCAATTGAAAAAGAACGCCCTCAACAAGGAGATAAAGCGTTTGCCCGGCGTTCGAGGCGTTGCTGAAACCATTGGTTAACCATGCTGCGGATCTTTCAGGCTGTGAGAGTCCTCATCCTGTGAGGAGGCGCGAAGCGCCGTCTCGAAGGATGGCCGCGAGTCCGCGCGTTGCGTCCGTCCTTCGAGACGCTTGCTTCGCAAGCTCCTCAGGTTGAGGTCAGTATTTCTTCGAAGACTCTGAGGTGCTCCCGGCAGCGCACTTGCGCTGTCCGCTCGCGCGTCTCGAAGGATGAGGCGACGCGCGCACCTCATGGTTCGAGATGGCGCCGAAGAAGCGCCTCCTCACCATGAGGACTTTGTGAGGTGCGGTTTAATGGTTGCTTCGGATCATGCTCTAAAAATCAGGACGCCGTCACCACCACGGCGTCGCCCTCAGGGGCGAGCACCACGCTCAATCCGCAACTCTGCGCCAACAGACGCGTGTAATAAGGCTGCACTGCATGAGCGTCGACCGCCCCGGTGTGTCCCGAACTTAAAAGGTCGGCGATGCTTTGCGGCATGCGGGCGTTTAGTCCGGCCGCGCCGACACGAAATCCGGCTCCCTCGCCTTCGCCAACCGGATCCACCGTGAGCACGCCGCCGCGGGGAATGGTCTGCTGCGCAATGACCATCATGTTCAGGAGCAATTTGACCCTGTTCTTCGGCAGCAGTACGCGCGGCAAATTCCAGGTGATTTTGGTCTTGCCGTCCTCAAGATGGCCGCGTGCCATATTCTCCGCATCGCCGAGGTCGATTTGCGCGCCGGACGAACCGGCCGCGCCGAATGCAAGACGGCAGAATTGCAGTCGCGCCGACGCCGTCCTGGCGCTCTTGCGGATCAGGTCGAGCGCGAATTCGCGATCTTCCGGCTTGGGATTGTCATCCAGAACCTCGAGCCCATTGACGATGGCGCCAACCGGACTGATGAGATCGTGGCAAACCCGCGAACATAACAGCGCTGCGAGTTCGAGGGCGTCGGGAGCGGGACCGGGTGACGAATTGCCAGACATGGATCTGTTCCTGATATCTGTTTCTCGGGGTCTGTTCCTGGGATTGTTCCCGGAATGCCGCACAATGCGGGGATGCGGCGAATCAAGCATGCTTTATGGTTTGATACACTGCGCCCGCCCCTGCTGCCACAACAAGGCGCAAGCGCCGGAACTCGGAACGAGACGATGATGAAGAGAGGCAGGGAGCGCGTGAGGCCAAATCATGGCTAGAGCAACCGAGGGCGCGCCGGTGATCGATCGCGATGCCGCGGCTGCGCTGCTGGAGCCTTTGACCAATCTCGTCGCCAGGGCCGGTGATGCGATCCTCAAGGTGAACCGGGGCGCCATGACCATCGACGGAAAGCCGGATGGATCGCCGGTGACCGAGGCGGATCTGGCATCCGAGCGCATCATCGCCGAGGGGCTGGCGCGTCTGATCCCTTCGGTCCCCGCGCTCTCCGAGGAGCGCCTGCATCTGGCCGACCCGCCCTATGGCGGCAGCTTTTTTCTGATCGATCCCTTGGACGGCACCAAGGAGTTTGTCTCCGGCCGCAACGAGTTCACGGTCAATCTCGCGCTGGTGACGGACGGGGTGCCGCTGCTTGGCATCGTCGGCGCTCCGGCACTCGGACTGATCTGGCGCGGGCTGGTTGGCCGCGGCGCCGATCGCCTGACGGTGACGGGCGACGTCATCGGCCGGGCCGAGCCGATCCATACCCGGCCTGCTCCCGCCCGGGGTGAGCCGTGGTCGGTCGCGGTCAGCCGTTCCCACGGCGACAGCCGCACCGAAGCTTTCATCGCCGGCCGGCCTCACGCCATCAGGCAAAAGCTGGGCTCCGCCATCAAATTCTGCCGGGTGGCGGAAGGGGGCGCCGACATCTATCCTCGACTGGCGCCAACCTGCGAATGGGACGTCGCCGCGGGTCATGCGGTGGTGGTCGCAGCCGGCGGCAAGATCACCGATTCGAAAGGTGCCGCGCTGCGCTTTGGCGGGCTGTGTGACGGCTTTATCGTGCCGGAGTTCATTGCCTGGGGCGACCGGATCGCGGCGCTCTCCTAGAGTGGTTGGGATGGATTGACCTCAACACTCGTCATTCCGGGATGCGCCGCTGCTTGGCGCAGGCCCGGAATCCATACTCCCTGCAGGGGTTATGGATTCCCCGATGCGCAATTGCGCATCGTGGCTCGCGCAAGAGCGCGCCCCGGAATGACGGCTGTGGTCAAAGCGTTCCTCTTTTCACTGCGCCAACGTTTGCATGAGATCTGGCCAGCGCCGGGCCGCCTCCTGCAGGAAGCGCTGCGGCGAGGCGGCGAAGGCTTCGCGGCTTTCCTCATGGCCGAACAGATAAAGCCGCTCTCCGGAGATCAGCCAGAACTTGGGGTTACCGGCAAACGCCACTCCGCGCGCCACATCGACCGGGTCATAGCCACCGAATTGAGGGCCGTAGATATCCGGGTGAGCGTCGAAAGTGGCGCGGTTGCCCTCGTTGCGAAAGCGCCAGACCGCGCCGGCTTCGTTGAGCTCAAGGCTGGGCCGCCCGAGCAGCGGGCGCGCGTCGGTGAAATAGGCCACCGGGTCGAACCCCCCGATGGCGAGGCCGGTAAAGCGGTTCACGACCACCCGCTCGGTCGTCGCGGCCAGGGCCCCGAACCCGGAGCCGGGTGACGCAGTCAGGTTTGCCAGTAGCGCGATAAAGGCTATTCTGCGGCCCCAACCTTTTGCTTCCTGCCGTTGTGCCGTCATAGTTGATGCCGATAACATTCGAATCGGGGACAGTGGACGCAGTCTAGGACCATGCTGGTCAGCATTCGGTTAAGGCCGCGGCCACGAATTTCAGTACCTAGGGGATCTTCATGACCTTTGCTTCGCGCCTTGCAGCGGTCGCGCTCGCTGCGATGACGTGCTGGATGGTACCAGCATCAGCCCAGCAATCGCCGCCACCGCCGCAGACCGGTCCCAGTACCTACGGGCCGGACGAACTGGTCAACGCCGGGCATCGCTTCTTCGGTAACGTGTCGCGGGGCCTGGCCTCGGTGATCGAGCGCGCGGTCAGCCAGTGGGGCCTGCCGAACGGCTACATTCTGGGCGAGGAAGGCTCCGGTGCCTTCGTGGCCGGGCTGCGCTACGGCGAAGGTACGCTCTATACCAAGAATGCCGGTGATTTGCGGGTCTACTGGCAGGGACCGTCGGTCGGCTTCGACTGGGGCGGCGACGGCGCGCGCACCATGACCCTGGTCTACAACCTGCCCGCCACCGGTGCGATCTATCAGCGCTTTGCCGGTATCGATGGCTCCGCCTATGTCATCGGCGGCTTTGGGATGACGGCGCTGACCGCCAACAACATCGTGCTGGTGCCGATCCGGTCCGGGCTTGGGCTGCGGCTTGGCGCCAATATCGGCTATCTCAAATTCACCCAGCGCGCGACCTGGAACCCGTTCTGATTCGCAAAGGACGGATTGCTGCAGGACGGGTTGCTGCGCCCAGCGACGCCGCTGGTTACGAATTCAAGTTAACGCGGCGTCGCGCTGGCGTTTTCCCTTGCTCTCGTGGCAAAGTACGCACGGGAATTTCTCGAGTGAGGGGTATCGTCCATGGTCGAACCGATCATGTATCTGGCGATCGGTTTTCTGGTCTCGATGCTTTTTGGGCTGATGATCGTGCCGCTGGTGCATAACCGCGCCGTGCGACTGACGACCAGGCGCCTGGAGGCAGCCACCCCGCTGTCGATGGCCGAGATCCAGGCCGACAAGGATCAGCTGCGCGCGGAATTCGCCATGTCGGCGCGACGGCTGGAAATGAGCGTCGATCAGCTCAAGAGCAAGACCACCAGCCAGCTCGCCGAACTCGGCAAGAAATCCGACGCCATCAATCGCATGAAGCTCGAGCTTGGCGAGAAAAACGCCACGATCTTTTCGCTCGAAGCGCGCGAGAAGGCGATGAAGGACCAGTTGCGGGCGACCGAAGAGGAATTCGCCGCCAAGACGCAGGCGCTGCGAACCGCCGAAGCGGCGCTGACCGACAAGCAAAGCGAACTCGCCAGGCTGACGCACGAACTGTCGGATCGCTCGATGATGGCGGAGAGTCGCCAGGTCGAACTCGTCGCGGTCCGCGCCCAGATCGATGCGCTCAAGAATCGCGTTAACGACGCCGAAAAGGAATTCGCCGCGACCCAGCAGCGGCTGGGGCAGCAACGCGGCGAATCCGAGAGCGCCACGCGCGAGCTCACCGAGGCCCGCGCCCGCGTCGAGAATCTGAGCCAGCGCGTCACCGATCTCGACCGCCAGCTCATTATCCAGGTCAAGGAAGCCGAGATGCTCGGCAATCGCGTCAACGATCTGGAAGATCGTCTCGCCACCCAGGGCAAGCTCCTGGCCGAGCGCGACTATGAGAACAACCAGCTGCGGCAGTTGAACGAAGCAGCGGAAAGAACCGCCAGGGATCTGCGCGACGAGTTGGCCGCCATCAACGGCGGCAAGTCGCCGCTCATCGACCAGCTGCGGGCGGAAAAATCCGCGGCCGAGGAGCAGCTTTGTGCCGCCCGCGACGAGCGCGCCAACTTGCAGCGCGAGCTCAGCGCGATGCAGCAGCAGGCCGAGAGCTCATGGGCCACCGAACGCATGGAAAATGCGCTGCTGCGCGAGCGCATCAACGATATTGCCGCCGAGGTCGCCAAGCTGGCGATGACGCTGGAGGGCCCCAATTCCGCGATCGAGACCATGCTGGCGGCGGAACCGGCCGCACCAGCCAAAATCACCCGGCCGGCCAACGGCGCGGCGGCCAATCATGTCCCCGACGAGCACCGCGGCACCCTCGCCGAGCGCATCCGGGCCCTGCAATCCCATGCTTCCCGTGCCCGCCAGCCGGGCTGAAGCGCTTTTGGCCGCCGGGCGCTTGACACCACTGCTCCCGACTCCCTAAATCGCGGCACCAAACGAGGTGCATCGCAAGGCGAACGCCGATCTCCGGTTATCCGGCGATGCACGAGAATCCCGGGCGCATAGCTCAGCGGGAGAGCGTTCCCTTCACACGGGAGAGGTCCAAGGTTCGATCCCTTGTGCGCCCACCACTGCACATCTTATGATCGTCGAATTCGAGCTTGCGCGATCCATTCGCGATCAGAGGTGCGCACGAGCATGTCTACTAAGACTCACAAAGGCTCGGTCGGCACTTTCCGCTGGAAAAGCGAGCAGTCCGCGTCACGCTCCGCGGCATGTTGTGCCCAGCGGGGATGCGATGAAGGCGGTGCTGCTGCGGGGCGGTGGCAGGCCTGCCTTCAAGGCGCGAAGCTCGCACGGTCGGTACCTCCTAGTGTAGTGAACCAATGCGGTATTCGATTGGCACATCGCCAGACACCCGAAATTTCTCAAGTTCGTTTTCCAGATGCTCGTTCACCAGCATCAATGCTTTTAAAGCACCGCGCAAATCGCCATCGCACATTGCGATAATTTCATCTATTTGCGCCTCTGTTCTCTTACTCATGAAACACTCCCACCTGCTGTCCCGATCTGATTATCCGGTTTCGATTGAGGCAAAATTACATTCGCGGCTCACTCAGCCGTTATATGTCTTGAACCTTCCGCGCGTGTACCTTCTAAGCATTTTGTGAAATAAAAGAGGCCGCCAATCGAGGGCGGCCTTACAGTTTAACCTTTCCGGTCAAAAATAACACGTTGAGGAGGATTACCAGCCCAACTGCGGCCAGAACACAGGCCGCAAATATCCGTAAGTGTTTGCGATTGTAGCTCGCTAGAATGAAAGAACCGCCTAAGAGCCATCCTAGGCTCCGTCGCTCACGATCCTTCAACGCTGCGATTACCATCCTGAGCATGGCCCAAGCGGCGACCAGCCAGGTTACAAATACAGCCGCGATGACCATCGACTCCACAAGCACACTCCCTGTTTGCTGCCGCAAATCCCAATTAGCCACTGCCAAAATCAAATTAAGCCACCAGGGGTTAAAACAGGCCAGTACCCCGCCCATGGGAATCCCGCGAGTCCATAACCCCGGTCGCGAATAAATTCCTGGAGTCGCAGAACCGCGAGCTGGCGCGGCGGCGGTTTCGCCCGGCTACGTGCGCGGTTCGCTTCCGCCAGATCGCACGGATTGGTACGATTGAGTCATGGCTGAAGTTGCCTACTTTGTCGCCCTGCCCTTCATCGCCACCGATGACGGCGTTGCCGCTGGCGAGCAGACCGAATCCGGTCGCGGTCGTGATGCGCGCGGAAGCGTTGTCGCGCAAGGAAGGCCACGTCGGCGCGGTCGCATTCAGCCGCACTGGTGATCCGGCGATGGGCGATTTCAGCGATGCGAAGGTGACTAGGAAGTTCGGCGATGTGCCGGATGATCTTAGCGCGTTATGAGGAGTATGCGCTTTATCGCGACCTGCTCGCCGCGAATTGCCGCGCGGCCGAGGTCGAGGTGTGGGCCTGGTGCCCGATGCCGAACCACGTGCACCTCATCCTCATGTCGTCCGATCGTGACGGGCTGCACCGCGCACTTGCGCGTGTGCATCGTTGCTATGCCGGCGTTATCCGGGCGCGACGCAAACCCAGCGGTCATTTCTGGCAGGGTCGATTCGGCGCCGTTGCCGTGGACGAGGAACATCTCGCGGCGGCGCTGCGCCAGCGCGTTTTCAAGCGAAGCATGCCCTCGGACTTGATCCGGGGGTGGATACCGGTTCGCGTGAAGGAAACGCGACAAAAGAACATAAAGCGCGATCGCGATTCAAGTCGATGCGATCGCGCTCTATGTGTCGCTCAACCCGGTGCGGGTGGTCGAACGGGCACAGGATTGGCGGTGGTCGAGCACGCGCGCATATTTGCGCGGCAAGGACGACGGACTTAACCGCGCTGGCACCCGTCAAGGATAGCTTCCCTCACTTCGCCGATCTGCTTTCCAGCGAGCCGGGCGCGCCGCCGAGAGCATTGGCCGACCGCTCGGAGATAATGGCTTTCTCGCCGGCCTCGAACGACTGACCGGGCGCCCCCTCAAATGAGGTAAGCGCGGGCCGAAGCCGTTCGGACCGGCAAGCCTTTCGCGAGCGCTGTCGCCAATTAAATGCACCGTAATACCATCCGCCGCCTGGTCGAGCTGCGGCTCAAAATGAAGAAATGACGTTTGCCACTCACCCAGAGCGCCAGTTCACGCAGCACTTTAAGATCAAAACGCCGACTTGAACTTATCGGCAGGAACGGACCTGTCCGTCGTAGCCCCTGTAGGTTCCGGATGCTGAATCGTAGGTCCGATAGTGCTGGCAGCCGTATGAGCTGATGGCGCGCTCGCGCGGCTTGTGCTCAACGGGCTTTGGTAATGGAACCGGTTCATTTGCCGGTTGGCTGTTCTCTGGTGCCATGGCCTCCGGTTGTTTTGCGGCCGCCTTCTCTTCCACGGCAGCGGGTTTCTGCTCCACGTCCTTTCCGCGGCGTTGTTCGATAAACTCCAAGCATTGAATCGGGAAAACGATTTCTCCAGAAGCGGTTAGCCCGATCGGCATACAGCCGGGAGGCAAGCCTTCGAGCACCGAAGGTTGCGCTGGAGCGGGGCTCGGATTCACCGTGCCAGTTGTCTGAGCAAGAGCTGCGCCGCTCATCACCGAAAGAAGGAGAGCCAATAAACGCTTCATGCGATCTCTCAATCAACGTTCTAGGGAATGTTCCATCGCCTGCACGGAAATCGGCCTCATCGCGCCACTACCCGCGTTCAACCCATGCGCAATGGCTACGGCAGTGGAATCAGGCGCAGCGGTGCTAGAGGACCGGGCCGCTCCTCAGCGCAGCCTCCGAATAAAACTCGCCGGCGACCGTGATCAAGAATGAAAATGACGACCACGTTTCTCATGACACGCGTTTTATCGCGCCCGATTGTGGCCAAATCTGTCAAGGATCTCGGCAAAACTTGGGGCGGTGGCGGGTTCCTGCGCGCCTTCGGCGCGGTATTTCCGCGCCCATGATGGCGCCGCCGCAGATCGTCTGCCGTGATTTGGTGCTGATGGCCAAGCTGGGAACAGCATCAACACTCTACAGGTCGGTCAATAGCCGCGTTCATGCCGTCACCATCTCGACACAGAGGGCTGGAAGATTCTGAGGATGCGATTGTCCTCGCCCTTTAGAATAGTGAAGATATTTTGGAACGCGCTCGCCTGCGCTTTCGTCGCATGGCTAAGTTTCATCGATCCGATATGGCAGGCCTGTTTGGAGTTCGCTGAAGATGGATGGCTCCCGGTGGCAGGAATCGCCGTCAGCGTCAGCGCCAGCATGATCGGGGGCGCATGTGCCATCTACGCGGCTTGCAAATAGGCTATTGATTCGACCTTTCATCGCCTGCGGAAAAACGGCCCCGGGACACCTTATCCGCCCCGCCGGGCTTCCGAGGATCCGCCTATGCGAGGCGGGTGTCGCCGTCCGCAAACTTGGGGAAAAACGGACGGGTTCAGGACGGCGCCAGGCGGCGCCGAATTCAGTCGCGCCGCGCAGATTTCAGATCCCCGAGCCTTGCACGAAGCACCAGGCAGAGAGGTCTTTGCTCACGAACAGGATGTTGTGGCCGGTCGGATTCGATTTGTCCCACTTAAGCTTTTCCGGGGGAACTTCGATTACCGTTCCGACGTCGATGTGAGGTCGACCGAGAGGCGCGTCCGGACGATCATCGGTGATCGTGGCGTAGGTTTTGCCATCCCTGACGTGGACCTCATCGGCCCAATAGGCGTCTGCGATATCGCAGCAGCTTGAAGACGGCGCATCGGGCCGCATCAGCGACCGATACCATTCCCGGATCGCTGGATCTGACGCTTCCCATTGCCCGAGATCGCGGGCATGAGCTGCGCTGAAAAGCAAAACGCTAATCAGGACGCCGATGCTTCGCCACATATTTTGTTCTCGCTTGAATAATCCGGGTCAAAATCCGTTCTGGTCCTTTGCTCGATCGCGCCCCACCATCGATTGCAGGTCTTGCATTCGATGTGGAATCCGCCGGAATCAGGGCGTGATGCTGGCATTTCATCTGGCGGTCTCGCCGGAGTGATAAGCGCGGCGGTCGTCATCACTGAACGAAATACTTGCCAAACGTTTTCCAAAACTGAGAGGCGCCAACGACGACTCCAACTATGATGCCGCCGCCGATCCACAAGAATTTCCATACAGCTTTCGATGTCGCAAAAAATTCCATGTTTGAATTGAGCTGCTTGATCTTTTCCTTGTCAGCTTCACGCAAAAGCTTCTTGGCCTCTGGCGACGGGTCCGCCACGAAGTCGGCGGCCTCCATCATGTTTTCGCAGCGCTGATCGGTCCAAGCGCTCAAGACCGCCCATTGTGCTTCGGTGATTTCCGGATAGGTCGGCGGACGGATGACCCTTGGCCGCAGATGCTTGTCGGTCATCGTTTGATTATCCGCGCAACGTTCTCGGCGCGGAGCGGCAGCATGGAGTTGACGCTCCGGAATATTAACAACCAGACGAGCGGCGTTGCGCTAAATCAGATGAGGTGGTTCGTCGTCGACACCCAAAAAGCCGGTCGCCCCGACGCCGAGCGAAGCGAGCATGTCACATTGCCTCATCCGTTCCACGACGCCGTCCCGCCTTCCGTTGGAACCTCCAAGACGCGCGACTGTTGTAGCCCTCAGAGGCCTCATGCAATGGACATGATCACGCGCGCTATCGGCCCGGACGTCGCCCCAGCGGGGCAAGTTTCTCCAGTGAACTCGCACAACGAGTGGGATCCGCTGGAGGAAGTGATCGTCGGAAGGCTCGAGGGTGCGACCATCCCGTC
>WNFI01429082.1_pt1 | contig 71334 bp, 64 predicted proteins | sample 5400471 | NCBI WGS metagenome assembly WNFI01 (sample SAMN13153348, study PRJNA577476) | soil metagenome | isolation source: 100 cm saprolite on Douglas fir-dominated hillslope | place: USA:California | collected 2013-09-17 | reverse complement strand
TCGCTGGCCCTGGGGGACAAGGGGACTGTATTCGTCGGTACACGGTCCGACTCGGTTTACGCGCTGGTGGACTCGAATCACGACGGCAGGGTCGACGAAGTCGTCACCATCGCCAGCGGGCTCAATGCTCCCAACGGCGTCGCTTTTCGGGACGGCGCGCTTTACGTCGCCGAAATCAGCCGCATTCTGCGCTTCGACAATATCGAAGCAAATCTCAAGAATCCGCCGAAACCCGTCGTCGTCTTCGACAGGCTGCCGAGGGAAGGCCACCACGGCTGGAAATTCATCGCCTTCGGTCCCGACGGCTGGCTGTACGTGCCGGTCGGCGCGCCCTGCAACATCTGCGAAACGAATCCCGACGTTTACGCGGCCATTCACCGCATGAAGCCCGATGGCAGCCAATTCGAGGTATTCGCCCGCGGCATCCGCAACACGGTCGGTTTCGATTGGGATCCGAATACCGGAGAGCTGTGGTTCAACGACCACGGCCGCGACATGATGGGCGACGACCTGCCGTCCTGCGAACTGAACCATGCGCCGAAAGCCGGTCTGCATTTCGGCTTTCCGTATTGTCACCAGGGGGACACGCCGGATCCCGAATACGGGGCGAAGCGCAAGTGCAGCGAATTCACGCCTCCGGCATTGAAGCAGGGTGGGCACGTGGCGCCCGACGGACTGCGTTTTTACACCGGCAAGATGTTTCCAGCCCGATACGCGAACCGGATTTTCATCGCGCAGCACGGATCATGGAACCGCAGCCGCAAGAGCGGTTACCGGGTGATGATGGTCACGCTGAAGGACGACCGCAAGACAGTGGACAAATACGAGGAGTTCGTCACCGGCTGGATGGAGAACGAACGCGCGTGGGGCCGCCCCGTGGACCTGCTGGTCATGCCTGACGGCGCTCTGCTGATCTCCGACGACACCGCGAACGTGGTCTATCGGATCACTTACTCGAAGTAGGTTCGGACCCTTCGCTAACGTCCACCGGATTCATCATCGCCGCAGCCAAAAGCCGCTTCACGGCATCGCCCTCGATCAGGCTCTTGAGCCCGACGTAGTCGATCTTGCCCGTCGCCAGCAGCGGCAACTCCTTGAGCGGAACCAGCCGCCGCGCGACCGAGAGGTCGTGCGTCCCCAGCTGCTTTGCCGCCTCGAGCAGGCGGCCGCGCGTGAGCCGGCAGTCGGTGGTGAACAGCACGGTGGTTTCGCCGCCGAATTCCTGCACATTGAGGACCGCCGCGTGATGGAAATCCGCAGAGGCTTCGCGCGCGACATGCTCGATCATGTCGAGGGATACCATCTCACCGGCGATCTTGGCAAAACGTTTGACGCGCCCGGAGATCGAGACCATGCCGTCGTGATCGATGTCGACGACGTCGCCGGTGTCGTACCAGCCTTCGCCGACCGAGGATTTTGGCGCTTCGATGACACCCGGATTCTGGTAGCGGTAATAGCCCAGCATCAGGTTGGGTCCGCGCACGTGCAGGACGCCGCCTTTGTCTATGCCGTCGACCGGCTCGATCTGATGTTCCAGGCCAGGCAGGAAGCTGCCGACCGCACCGCGGCGGAAAGCCGCCGGCGTGGCGAGCGATATCACCGGCGAGCATTCGGTCGAACCATATCCTTCCATGATGCGCACGCCGAATTTCTCCATCCACACGCGGGCAACTTCCGAGGACAGTTTTTCGCCGCCGGAAATCACGTGGCGCAGCCGGCTGAAATCCATCGGATTGGCGTAGCGGGCATAGAACGACAGGAAAGTGCTGGTGCCGAACAGGATGGTGCAGTCACGCTTGTAGGCAATCTCCGGAATGGCGCGGTAGCGCAGCGGCGAGATGAACAGATTTACACGCGTACCCGTAATCAGCGGCAGCATCACGCCGGCGGTAAAGCTGTAGGCGTGATACAGCGGTAAAGGATTGAGCACCTTGTCCGCGGGCGAGAAGTCGAACACCGCCCGGATCTGCGCAACATTGGCGACGATCGCGTGATGCGACAGCACCACCCCTTTGGGCCGATCCTCCGATCCGGATGTGAACAGGACGACCGCAGGGTCCAGTGTAGACTGCTTTGCGATGGCCAGCCGCGGCAGTCGCAGCGCGAATGCAATCAGCCAGAGTTTGTCGGCGAATCGAAACTGGTCGCGCAGGTCTTCGAGATAGATCAGCGTGCAGCCCGGCAACGCATCGAGCAAGGGCTGCAAGTGCGCCTGCTCGATGAACCGGCGCGAGGTGATGACGGTGCGCACGCCCGCGGCGACGCGCGCACTTTCCACAGCCAGCGGTCCGGCCGAGTAATTGAAGATCGCGGGCACCCGCCGCGCCGCGGACAACCCCATTACTACCGCCACGGCGCTGACCATGTTCGGCAGCAGGACGCCGATATTTTCGCGATCGGCGGTGCAGCGCCGCAACAGGCGCGACAGCGCCAGGCTCATGCGCAGGATGTCTCCATAGCTATTGGACTGGTCGCCCTGGTCTTCCATGAGCAGGACCTTGCGGCCGTGCGCAGAGACAGCGTCGAGGAAGCATTCGAACAGCGGTTTGCAGGCGTGGGATTGCACCGCCATGGTTTGCATCACGCCAGCGAGCCGGCGCGTGGCGAAGGCGCGCCGCCGCCGTGCGCTGCCGGCGGCCCCCCCATCGATGCGCGTAGGCGTAAATATCCTTACGGTAATCGCCGGCAGCCGTTTTGGCAGCCACGCTGCGGAAGCGGAGCGACTGAACCACTGCGCCGCGCCTTCGACGTGTACCGGCAACAAGCTGGCGCCGCTTTTCAGAGCAATCAGCGCCGGCACCGGGTAGATCTTCATCACCGCGCCGTTATTGACGATGCGCCCTTCCGGAAAGAGCACCACCGGGCGGCCGGCGCGCAACAGGCGCAGCACCCGCTTCATGCTCACAGGATTGTTGAGATCCAGGACCTCGTGGCGGAGGTGGGACAGCACCCAGCGGCTGAGCCGGCTTCCCGCTTCATCCGGCGGCACGATGACCACGGGTTCCCGTGGCAGGAACAGCGCCAGCACCGCGACGTCGAGGCGGGAATGATGGTTGGCGACGATCAGCAGGCGATCGGCATGCCCGAACGGCGCGAGGTCGCCGATTACGCGGATACGGAATAGCACACGCAGCAGAAGACGCAGCAGAGACGACATTTCTAACAGGCGAACCGGCAGTTTTTCTCGGTATCAGGTCGGGACAGCGCAGCAGCCCACAACGCAAATAAAATCCATTACTTGGCGGGCTATATTAAATCACTTACGCAGATGTCATGGGAGGGGGCAACCAAACTAATTTCGTGAGGTTTTTGTCGTCTTAGGGTGACAAGCTAATCCAACACATTGACAACAAAGCTGAAAAAGCAAATCTATCAGAGTGTTAGATTTGCCTTCGCATCAGCAATTCGACTAGAGTCGAACTGGATGCCGCTTCCGGGGGAAGCACGAAGCGGCCTCCCGTCATCCTCAAACCACTCGCACAGGAGAACTAAAATGGACATGAATGTCCCGCAGGAACTGCTTGTTCCCGCAAAATCAGGCGCCCAATCGCCCGTCACTCCGAGTACCGAATACTTCTTCTCCGAGCAGCTCTCCGCTCTATACGACAGGGACCAGCGCGCGATGTGGTTACGATGGAACCCGAGTCCGCGGCCGAACTTCAATCCGGAATTGCTGCAGGACCTCGATCGCTACTGCCAGTTCATGACCCGCAGCGGCGGGGCGATCGACTGCCAGGGCGAGCAGGCTTCCCTGGAATACGCGGTCCTCGGCTCGAGGGTACCGGGTGTCTTCAATCTCGGCGGCGACCTGAGCCTGTTCATGCGCCTGATCGAAGCCCATGACCGCGACGGTTTGCTGGGCTACGGTCGCGCCTGCGTCAATGTCCTGTACCGCAATTACATCGGCCATGGTCTGCCGATTACGACCATTTCGCTGGTCCAGGGCGAATGCCTGGGGGGCGGATTCGAAGCCGCGCTGTCTTCCGACGTGATCGTGGCCGAGCGCCAGTCCCGTTTCGGTTTCCCCGAGATCCTGTTCAACCTGTTCCCGGGCATGGGCGCCTATTCCTTCCTGGAACGCAAAGTCGGCAAACGCACCACCGAAGAGCTGATTTCCAGTGGCCGGATCTACGGCGCCGATGATATGCTGGCGATGGGTGTGGTCGATCTGGTGACGGATCAGGGCTGCGGCGAGACCGAAGTGGCGAATTACATCAGGTCGCGCGGCCGGAACCGCAACGCAATGGCGGGCATCGCGGCAACCCGGCGCCGTGTTCACAAGCTGGAGTTCGAGGAACTGCTGGGGGTCGTCGAAGTCTGGGTGGACACCGCTCTGCGCTTGAGCGCTCGCGATCTGAAGCTCATGCAGCGCCTGGTTTCCCGCCAGAACGATCTGCGCCCAACGGCTCGCCAGGACAACAGCGGCGTGGCCAGGCATTTGCACTGAATGCGCCGGCGAATAATGGGCTTCGCCGGCCCGATCAAGCGGCGAAAACGGAGCGTCGGGCGCACCATGGTGCAGGATCTTCCGGAGTATACAATTCAGGAAGCGGCGGCACGTCTGGGCATTCCACTGCAGAAATTGCGGCGCTGGGATGCCCAGGGGGTGCTCGTCGCCCGCCGCACCAATGGCGGCCACCGGCGCTATTCGCGCGAGATCATCGACGGCCTGGCAGGTTCGGCCGGTCTGCCATCCAATGAGAAGCACGACCTGGGCAAGCCCGAAACCGGGCGGATGGAAGACCAGCTGGCGGCCGCGCGCCGCACCTTGAAGGAAAAGCGCCGCATCATCCAGTTGCTGCTGGAAAGCGAATCGCGCTACCGCGACCTGGTCGAAACCTCCCACGATCTGATCTGGACGACCGATGCGCAGGGTCGCTTCACTTATCTGAACATTGCCTGCGTCGATCTTTTCGGGTTGCGGCCGAAAGATATGCTCGGTCGCTGCTTCTTCGATTTCGAGTCCCGCCCGCAGCATGTGTCGAACCGCCGCTTCCTGTCGGCGTTACGCAGGAACGGCGAGGTAAAGAACTACCTCACGCATCTTATTTCCACCGACGGCACGGACCGTTGGGTCGGCATCAACGCGCGTGTATCGCATGACGAGGAAGGCCGAATCGTCGGCCTGCGCGGGACCGCCCGCAACGTCACCGAACAGCATCACGCGGCCCTGGAGATCGAGCGTCTGGCCACTCACGATGGCCTGACAGGATTGCCCAATCGCGTGTCCTTGCAGAAAATCCTGGAAACGGCGCTGGCCGAAGGTGAAAAGGGTTCGGTGGTGCTGCTGGACGTCGATCATTTCAAGTACATCAACGATAATTTCGGCCATCGCGCCGGCGATCAGCTGCTCATCGCGATCGGAGGCCTGTTGAAGGATCTGGTCAAAGATGAAATTGCGCAGGTATTCCGCCTCGGCGGCGACGAGTTCGCCCTGCACCTGCCGGATGCCATGCGCGACGACGCCGCGCGACTCGGCGAGCGCGCACTGTCGGCGCTGCGCCATTACAAGTTCCTGGCGTCGGGGCGGGGGTGCCTCTCGACACTGACCGGTTCGATCGGCGTCGCGACCTATCCCTTTCACGGTGCGGAGGTGGCCACGCTGCTCGCCAATGTCGATATCGCGATGTACCAGGCCAAGGACAACGGCCGCAACCGCGTGCAGCTCCACGACCACAATCCGGACGACCTGCGCGGCACCCACAAGCGCGTGCACTGGGCGCGTGAGTTGCGCGAAGTGCTCGATGACAACAGGGTCGTCCTGTACTCGCAGCCCGTGATCCGGCTGTCCGATCGCACCCCGGTACATCAGGAAATCCTGGTGCGCATCCTCGATCGCAATGGCGGCCTGGTACAACCGGGACAATTCATCGAAGTGGCCGAGTCGCTTGGCATGGCGCAGGAAATCGATTTGCGTGTGGTCAGCAAAGTCATCGACGTGTTGCAAGATCCGGATTACCGCGGCCGCAAGATGCGCTTCTTCGTGAACCTGTCGCGCACCAGCATCTCCGATCCGCACTGGGTGCGGCGCTTCAATAACATGCTCGCGGCCGCGCCGATCGACCACTCGCAGCTGGTGTTCGAGATCACGGAAACCGCGGCGATGTCGGGTGTCGACGTGACCCAGGAGTTCATCGCGCAGATGAAGGACATGGGCTGCCGCTTTGCCCTGGACGATTTCGGCGCGGGCTTCAGTTCCTTTTATTTCCTGAAGCGCTTCGATGTCGATTACCTGAAGATAGACGGCAGCTTCGTGCGTGACCTCGCTTCCGACAGCGCCAGCCGGTTGTTTGTGCGCGCACTGTGCGACGTGGCCAGCGGCCTGAACAAGCAGGTCATCGCGGAATGGGTCGAGGATCAGGCCGTGATGGACATCCTGGTCGAGATGGGCGTGCAGTATGGCCAGGGTTTCCTGTTCGCCCGTCCGCTGCCATTTCCCGCCGCTGTGCCTGCGGAACGCGAACTGCAGATCAGCAAGCGCGCCTGAAGCGCCCGGGTACCCCGGTTCTTACCAGCTTTCCTTGAGTAACTTCTCGGCCCAGAACAGGCCGAGAATGGTTTTTGTGTCGGTAATACGTCCGCGCCGGATCCAGTCCACGCACTCGGACAGCGGCACGCGCAGCGTTTCCAGAAATTCGCCCTCGTCCAATTGCGCGCCCTTGAACTCCAGCTTGCGCGCCAGGAAAAAATCGATGCGCTCGTCCGAATAGCCGATGCACGGATGCAGGCGGCCCAGTTCACGCCATTGCGCGGCGACATAGCCGGTCTCCTCGAGCAGTTCGCGTTTTGCCGTCTCGAGAGGAGATTCGTCGGGCTCGAGCTTGCCGGCCGGCAACTCGACCATATGCTGGCCGACGGGATAACGAAACTGGCGCTCGAGCAATACGGAGCCGTCGTCAAACAAAGGCAGGATGATCGCGGCACCGGGATGCACGACGTATTCGCGCAGGGCCCTGCCACCGTCGGGCAGCGTCACTTCGTCTTCGTTGACCTTCAGCAACCTGCCGCGATAGGCCGCGCGCGACGCAATTTTCTTTTCGGTGAAATCGGAACTCACAGCGACAACTGGATCGCATGCCGACAAAGGGCGAGCAGCGCGCCGGGGGCGAGCCCGAGGCCGATGATCGCGAGACCGTTGACCGACATCAGCGCACGGACGTCGGAGTAAGGTTCGATTGCTTGCGTATCGGTCGGCGCATCGAAGTACATCAGCTTGACCAGGCGCAGGTAGTAGAAAGCGCCGACCAGCGAGAACAGTACGGCCGTCACCACCAGCCAGACGTATCCCGTCGCCAGGGCTGCCTGCAGGACGAACAGCTTGGCCCAGAAACCTACCGTAGGCGGTATGCCGGCCATCGAGAACATGAGCAGCAACATCATGAATGCGTACCACGGATTGCGCTGATTCAAACCCCTGAAGTCCTCGAGATTTTCAGCCTCGAATCCCGCGCGCGACAGCAGCAGGATCATGCCGAACGCGCCCAGCCCCATGAGCACGTAAACGATCGTATAGAACATCGCGGCGCCGAAACCTTCGATCGTGCCGCTGAGAATGCCCAGCAGCAGAAAACCCATGTGCGAGATGGTCGAATACGCCAGCATGCGCTTGAGATTTGTCTGCGCAATCGCCGTGATATTGCCGAGCGCCAGCGAGGCCACGGCAAGGATTATCAGCATCTGCTGCCATTCCGCCATCAGTTGCTGGACGCCGAGCGCCTGCACCAGCAGCCGGATGATGAAGGCGAACGACGCAAGCTTCGGCGCCGTCCCGATCAGCAGCGTCACCGCCGTGGGCGCCCCCTGGTAGACGTCCGGCACCCACATGTGGAAAGGCACCGCGCCGAGCTTGAAGCCGATGCCGGCCACCACGAAGACCAGGCCGAAGATCAGGATGGTCGGGATGGCGTCGCCGTCGGCGATGCGCTGCGCAATTTCCGTCACTTCGAGCGAGCCGGTCGCGCCATAAATCATCGACATGCCGTAGAGCAACATGCCCGATGCGAGCGCACCCAGCACGAAGTACTTCATCGCCGCCTCCGTGCTGATCGCGGAGTCGCGCGGCAGCGCCACCATGGCATAGAGCGACAGGGACATCAGCTCCAGGCCAAGATAGAGCACCAGGAAGTGATTTGCCGAGATCATGATCATCATGCCGAGTGTGGAAAACAGCGACAGGATGAAGAATTCTCCGCGGTAAATGCCCCGCAGCGACGCATAGGAACGCGAGTAGGCGAGCATGACAGCCACGGTCAGGCAGACCGCGACCTTGAGCACGTCCGACATCGGATCGCCGACGAACATGCCGTTAAAGGTATAAGCCACGTCCTCCCCGCCCGCGACCAGAATGATCCCGGCCGTGGCAATCAGGGTGACCTGGCTCAGGATGTAAGTCCAGACGCGCAGCCGGTCTGGCAGGAACAGATCGACGATGAGGATCACGGATGCCATCGTCAGCACGAAGATCTCTGGCGCAGCAAGCAGAAAATCTGGCATTTCGTAGTTCATTTAGAGTTTGCTCTTCATCGCCAGCGCCAGTACGTCGCCGACCGAATTGTGCAGCACCGAAGCAAACGCCTGCGGGTACAGCCCCATTCCGAGTACCGCGGCCGCGACCAGTGCAAGCACCAGTCCTTCGCGCGGTCCGATGTCGGAAAGCGCATCGACATGACTGTTGGCGACCGCGCCGAATACGACGCGCTTGTACATCCAGAGCGTATACGCGGCGCCGAACAACAGCGTAGTCGCGGCGACGGCCGCGTACCAGAAGTTAACGCGCGTGGTGCCCACCACCACCAGGAACTCGCCGACAAACCCGCTGGTGCCGGGCAAACCGGAGTTGGCCATCGCGAACAACATGAAAAACGCGGCAAATACCGGCATCCTGTTGGCCACGCCGCCGTAGTCCGAGATCTGGCGCGAATGCATGCGATCGTAGAGCACGCCCACGCAGAGGAACAGCGCGCCGGAGATGAAGCCGTGCGAAACCATCTGCAGGACTGCGCCTTCCATGCCCAATGAATTGAAGATGAAGATGCCCAGTGTGACGAATCCCATGTGCGAGATCGACGAATAGGCGATCAGTTTCTTCATGTCGGTCTGCACCAGGGCGACCAGTCCGATGTAGACCACGGCAATCAGCGACAGGCCGATGACGACCGGCGCCAGCGCGTGACTCGCATCCGGCAGAATCGGCAGCGACAATCTGATAAAGCCGTAAGCGCCGAGTTTCAGCATGACCGCCGCAAGAACCACAGAGCCGCCGGTCGGCGCCTCAACGTGCGCGTCCGGCAGCCAGGTATGCACCGGAAACATCGGCACCTTGACGGCGAAAGCCGCGAAAAACGCAATGAACAACAGAATCTGCGCGGCCAGCGGAATCTGCAGCGCGTAGTAGTCGGGCAAGGCGAAACTGCCTCCGGACGCGGTGTACAGATAAATCAATGCAACCAGCGTCAGCAAAGAGCCCAGCAGGGTATACAGGAAAAACTTCAGCGCGGCATAGACGCGATTCGGTCCGCCCCACACGCCAATGACGATGAACATCGGGATCAGCGTGGCCTCGAAGAACACATAGAACAGTGCGGCATCCATCGCACAGAACACGCCGTTCATCATTCCCGATAACACCAGAAAGGCGGCCATGTATTGCCCGACACGGCTGTCGATGACTTTCCATCCCGCCAGCACCACCAGTACCGTGGTGAAGGTGTTCATCAGGATCAGCAGCAGCGAAATGCCGTCGATGCCAAGGTGGTAGTTGATGCTGTAGGACTCGATCCACGGCGTCAGTTCGACGAACTGCATGCCCTGAACAGAGGAGTCAAAGTTGGTATAGAGCGGGAGGGCGACAGCGAAGCCCGCAATCGCGCCGGCCAGCGCGAGCCAGCGCGCAAGATTGGCATTGCGGTCGGATCCGGTGAAAAGTACGACGACGCCGGCCAGGATCGGCAACCAGATTACGGTACTGAGCAGGGCAGACCCGGGCATGCTTTCAGCTTCTCGCGAACCAGAGCGTGAGCAGTACGAACACGCCGATGATCATGGTAAAGGCGTAGTGATAGATCAGGCCGGATTGCAGTTTCCGCGCGATGGTCGCGAACCAGCCGACCAGCCGCGCCGAACCGTTGATGAAGATACCGTCGATCACCGCCACATCGCCGCCTTTCCACAGCCCCTTTCCGAGCAGGCGTGCGCCGCCGGCGAAAAACCAGTCGTTGAAGCGGTCGAAATAATATTTGTTTTCCAGCAGCGTATAGACGGGACCGAATGCACGGCGCAGCCTGTCCGGCAGATCGGTGCGCGCCAGATAGAGGAAAGCCGCCGATGCCATGCCGGCGATTGACAGCCAGAATGGCCAGGTGCCGAGAGCGTGCAGCATCATCGCCATGACGCCGTGAAATTCCCTGCCCATTTCGCCCAGCACATCATGCGGCCCGCTCACCACGATCGCATCGCCGAAGTAGCCGCCAAATAGAACCGGCCCGATCCACCAGCCGATGCACACCGACGGAATCGCCAGCACGATCAGCGGTCCCGTCACGACCGCGGGAGACTCGTGGGGCGGGTGACCCTGCCCGTGCGCGTCGGCGCGTCCCTGTTCATCGTGATGTTCGTGCGCGGCGAAACGCTCCACGCCGTGGAAGGTCATGAACATCAGGCGGAAAGTATAGAACGCGGTGACGAACACGCAGGACAGCACGCAGAAATAGGCAAATGCGCTGCCCGGCAGATGGGACAGCTGCACGGCTTCGATGATCGCATCCTTGGAAAAGAATCCGGCGAACCCCGGAATGCCCGCGCTCGCCAGCGCACCCACCATCATCGTTGCATAGGTAATCGGCATAAATTTGCGCAGGCCGCCCATCTTGCGCATGTCCTGCTCGTGATGCAGCGCGATGATGACCGAACCCGCGCCGAGGAACAGCAGCGCCTTGAAGAAGGCATGGGTCACCAGGTGGAACATTCCGGCTGCATAAGCCGAGGCACCCAGTGCCACGGTCATGTAGCCGAGCTGCGAGAGCGTGGAGTAGGCAACCACGCGCTTGATATCGGTCTGCACAATGGCGACCAGTGCCATGAACAGGGCCGTAATTGCGCCGATCACCATGACGAAAGACAAGGCCGCCTCCGACAGTTCGAACAGATGCGACATGCGCGCGACCATGAAAATACCCGCCGTCACCATGGTTGCGGCATGGATCAGCGCGGAAATCGGCGTCGGGCCTTCCATCGAGTCCGGCAGCCAGACGTGCAGCGGAAACTGCGCCGACTTGCCCATCGCGCCGATGAACAGCAGGATGCAGATCGTGGTGACGAGCGGCCAGTCGGTGAAGGCCACGCCCAGCGTCTCGTGCGCCAGCTCCGGTGCCCTGGCGAACACTTCGGCGTAGTCGAGTGTGCCGAAATAAACCAGGATCAGCGCAATGCCGAGCAGAAACCCGAGATCGCCGACCCGGTTGACGATGAAGGCTTTGAGGTTGGCATAGATTGCGGTCGGGCGGGTGTACCAGAAACCGATGAGAAGATAGGACACCAGCCCGACCGCCTCCCAGCCGAAGAACAGTTGCAGGAAGTTGTTGCTCATTACCAGCATCAGCATCGAGAAGGTGAACAGCGATATGTAGCTGAAGAAACGCTGGTAGCCGGGATCGTCGGCCATGTAGCCGATGGTATAGATGTGCACCATCAGCGACACAAACGTGACGACCAGCATCATCGTCGCCGACAGCTTGTCGATCAGGAATCCCAGTTGCAGCGTGACATCGCCGCTGGTGATCCAGGTGTAGAGCGGCCCGTTGAAGGTGTTGCCCTCCAGCACGTCCCTGAATACCAGGAAGGAAGCGATGACCGATATCACCATGCCGCCAATGGTGATCGCGTGCGAGCCGCGCCGGCCGATGAGCCAGCCCAGCAGGCCGGCGATCAGCGCACCCGCGAGCGGGGCAAGGGGGACGAGAAGATAGAGAGCCTGCATGCTCATCGCCATTCGCCGCGCGCTGCCAGAATTCGCTGGATACCGGGCTTCTCCCATAAGGACTGAGGACTGAGGATTGGGCGCCGCACAATTTGCACCGGGGACTGAGCACTGAGCACCGTAATTATCCTTTCAGCTTGTCCAGATCGTCCACGTTGATGGTGCGCACGTTGCGGAACAACACCACCAGGATCGCCAATCCGATCGCGGATTCAGCGGCCGCCACGGTCAGGATGAAAAACACGAAGATCTGTCCGGCCGTGTCCTCGAGGTAGTGCGAGAAGGCGATGAAGTTCATGTTCACCGCCAGCAGCATCAATTCGATGGCCATCAGCAGGATGATCACGTTCTTGCGGTTCAGGAAAATCCCGACCACGCTGATCGCGAACAGGATCGCGCCGAGAATCAGGTAATGCGACAGGGCGATCATTTCGGCTCCTCCCCGGCGCGCTTCTCCGAGGGCATCGAGACCATGCGCACCCTGTCCTGCCGGCGAACCTTGAGCTGCTGCGCGGGATCGATGTATTTGGTGTCCTTTCGATGGCGCAGGGTCAGCGCGATGGCCGCCACGATGGCGACGAGCAGGATGACCGCCGCGATTTCGAAGGGATACACGTAATCGGTATAAATGAGCCGGCCGAGCTCGCGCGTATTGCTGTAGTCGGCCGCATGTGCGGCCGGCTGCGGCATGCCTTCCAGGTCGAAGTAGCGCCCGCCGAGCACCAGAGCCATTTCCGCGACCATCACGCCGGCGACGATCAGGCCCGGCACGAGGTAATCCCAGTAGCCCTCGCGCAACCGGTCCAGGTTGATGTCGAGCATCATGACGACGAACAGGAACAGCACCATGACCGCGCCGACATAGACCAGCACCAGCGCAATGGCGAGGAACTCCGCTTCCAGCAGCATCCACAACCCGGCAGCCGTAAAGAAGGCGAGCACCAGGAACAGCGCCGAGTGCACCGGATTGCGCGCGGTGATGACGCGCAGCGCGGCGAAAACCATGACCGCCGCGAAAAAGTAAAAAGTAACCGCCCTGAAATCCATGTTGTTATAAGTAATCAGTCAACAGTGGGCGGTAATGGTCGAAGGCCAATGCTCCATCACCGTTCACTGTTCACTGTTCACCAGGCCTATCTGAAGTTCGCATCCTCCGCGCGATCCCTGGCGATCTGCTCTTCGTAGCGATCGCCGATCGCCAGCAGCATTTCCTTGGTGTAGAGCAGATCGCCACGTTGCTCGCCGTGGTATTCGAGGATGCGGGTTTCGACGATCGAATCCACCGGGCAGGATTCTTCGCAGAACCCGCAGAAAATGCACTTGGTCAGATCGATGTCGTAGCGTGTGGTGCGGCGCGTCCCGTCGGCGCGTTGCTCCGACTCGATGGTGATCGCCAGGGCCGGGCACACCGCCTCGCATAACTTGCAGGCGATGCAGCGTTCTTCGCCATTCGGATAGCGGCGCAATGCATGCAGGCCGCGGAATCGGCCGGACTGCGGAGTCTTCTCTTCCGGGAACTGCACCGTGATCTTGCGCGCGAAGAAATACCGGCCGGTCAGGGCCATGCCCTTTACCAGCTCGAACAGCAGGAAGCTGCGTAAGAATTCGCGCAGGCGTTCGATCATTGCCGCGCCCGTCCCGAGGCTCCCGTATTCACCATGGCCACCATGAGGTCTGCATGAGGCCGCCGATCAGCACCAGCCAGACGATGGTCAGCGGGATGAATACCTTCCAGCCCAGGCGCATGATCTGGTCGTAGCGATAGCGCGGGAACGTCGCGCGGAACCACAGGAAACAGAACAGCAGGAAGGCGATCTTGACCAGCAGCCACGGGAGCCCGTTTGCCGCGAGCCAGGGCGCGCCGGTCGAATCCGCCAGTGCGCTCGGCAACGGCGAAAGCCACCCGCCCAGAAACATGACCGCCGCCAGCGTCGCGACCAGGATCATGTTCGCATATTCGGCGAGGAAGAATACGGCGAAGGCCGTTCCCGAATATTCCACGTGAAATCCCGCGACGATTTCCGATTCCCCTTCTGCCACATCGAAGGGCGCGCGGTTGGTTTCCGCCACGCCGGCGATGAAATACACCAGAAACATCGGGAACAGGGGAATCAGGTTCCAGCCCAGCAAGCCCCACGCGGTGCTTTGTTCCTCAACGATGGTGGAGAGGTTCAGGCTGCCCGACAGCATGAGCACGCTCACCAGGGCGAAACCCATGGCGATTTCGTAGGATACGATCTGCGCAGCGGAACGCATCCCGCCGATGAAGGCATACTTCGAATTCGATGCCCAGCCCGCGACGATGACGCCGTAGACGCCCATCGAAGTGATCGCCATCACGTACAGCAACCCGGCATCCACACGGGCCAGCACCAGGTCGGGGGTGAACGGCACGACCGCCCACGCCGCGAGCGCGGGCATGATCGACAGCACGGGCGCCAGGATGAAAAGGAATTTATTGGCTCCCGACGGAATGATGATTTCCTTCGCCAGCAGCTTGAGCACGTCGGCGAACGGTTGCAGCAATCCTTTGTACCCGACCCGGTTCGGGCCGATGCGCACCTGCATGTAGCCGATGACCTTGCGCTCGGCAAGGGTGAGATACGCCACCGAAAGAATGATCGGGACCGTGATGGCGACGATTTTTGCAAGCGTCCACAGGGCGGTCACGCCGTCGACGCCGATCAGTCCCTCGATGAAGGCGAGGTTCATGCGCTCACCCTTTCCTGTGCGGCGGCGCGCTCGAGTTCCACTTCACCGAAAAGCGGGCCCAGCCCGCTCGTTTCGCGACATCCGGCCGGAATGCGCGCGCAGTTGGCGGGCAACCTGTCGTCGCGCAGGAAAGGCAACACGGCTTCTCCGCCGCGCTGAACTATGCGCACACGGTCGTTCTGACGCAGGCCGAGCCTCTCAACCAGCGCGCCCGGCAACGATACAACAGCAGCCTGCGCATCGTGGGTCAGTTGCAGGGATTCGGCGCGGCGCACGATTCCGTCGACGTGATAGATCGGCACTTCGCCGATTCTCTCGATGCCGGCTCTTTCCATGCCGGTCCGGCTGGCGCCCATGCCCGATATTTTTAGCTCGCCCTGAATCGCATTGTCCAGCCGCGCAGCCGGATCGCCCGCCGCGGCGACACAATCGGCGCGAACGCTTTCAACGCTGTCGTACTCGAAACCCGGTAATTCGAGCAAAGTACCGAGCACGCGCAACACTTTCCAGGCCGGCCGCGTCTCGCCCAGCGGCCTGACGACGCCCTGGAAACTCTGCAGCCGGCCTTCCATATTGACGAAGCTGCCGCCCGTTTCCGTGTACGGCGACACCGGCAACAGAACTTGCGCGTACTCGAGTGCGTGCCTGAACGGCGACATCGCAACAACCAGTTCCGCGGACTGCATCGCGGCGCGCGCCGCGTGCGGATCGACGGAGTCGAGATCCATCTCGGCGTGCAATAACAGGTAGGCATTGCGCGGCTGCGCCAGCATCTGCACTGCGTTCATGCCCGTGCCGGCGACCGGCGTCGCGCCGGCGAGATAACCGCCGACGCTATTGGCGGCTTCGCCGAGGAAGCCGATTTTTGCGCCGACAATGCGCGCGAGTTCCTGCGCCAGCCGGTGCAGTTCGCCCGCCTGCGGATGATGCTGGGCGAGGTTGCCGAGGAAGATTGCACGATTCTGGCCCGCAGCCAGGCTCTCGGCAATCTTGCGGGCCTCGGGCTTGATGGATGCGCCCGAAACCGCAAGCGGCACGGCGACCGATTTGATCTCGGCGGCCGCCTTCACGACCTGGGCCAGAACGCCCGCCAGCGCACCGGGCGCGACGATGGCTTTGTTGGCCACCCGCATCAGCAGATCGTCGTCCACCGGATTGATCAGATTGAACTGGGCGCGCTTTTTGACCGCCATGCGCATGCGCTGCGCGAGCAGCGGCTGTTCCTTGCGCAGCACCGAGCCGACGACCAGGATGCGATCCAGCGCGGATACTTCGGCGACCTTCATTCCCAGCCATGGCACGCCGCGCAGCTGTGCATCGGCGGAAAAATCCGACTGGCGCAGACGGAAATCGACATTGCCATCACCCGCTCCGCGGGCCAGCTTGCCGAGCAGATAAAGTTCTTCGAGCGTGGCCTGCGGCGTTGCCAGCGCGCCGATTGCTTCGGCGCCGTGGGTGGTGCGGATCCGGCGGAGTTCGCCGGCAATGAATTCGAGCGCGGTACTCCAGTCGACTTCCTCCCATTTTCCGTCGCGCTTGAGCATCGGCGACGTGAGCCGCTGCGGGGAATTCAGGGCTTCATAGGAAAAGCGGTCGCGATCCGACAACCAGCATTCATTGACATCCTCGTTTTCCAGCGGCAGCACGCGCATCACGCGATCGCCCTTGACCTGCACCACGAGATTGGAGCCCAGGCCATCATGCGGCGCGATCGACTTGCGCCGCGCCAGCTCCCAGGTACGCGCGCTGTAGCGAAACGGCTTCGAGGTGAGCGCGCCGACCGGACAGACGTCGATCATGTTGCCGGAGAGCTCGGAATCCACCGTGCGCGCGACGAAGGGCATGATTTCCGAATGCTCGCCGCGCCCACCCATGCCGAGTTCCATGATGCCGGCGATTTCCTGTCCGAAGCGCACACAGCGCGTGCAGTGGATGCAGCGGGTCATTTCCTCGGCCGACACCAGCGGTCCGAGTTCCTTGTTCGCCACCACGCGTTTCGGTTCGCCGTAGCGCGAACTCGATCCGCCGTAGCCGACCGCGAGATCCTGCAGCTGGCATTCGCCGCCCTGGTCGCAGATCGGGCAATCGAGCGGATGGTTGATCAGCAGGAACTCCATCACCCCTTTTTGCGCCTTGATCGCAGCGTCGGAATGCGTATAGACCTTCATGCCCTCGGTCACGGGCGTCGCGCACGCCGGCAGCGGCTTGGGCGCCTTCTCCACCTGGACCAGGCACATGCGGCAGTTGGCGGCGATGGAGAGTTTCCTGTGGTAGCAGAAATGCGGTACGTAGATGCCGAGCTTGTTCGTGGCGTCCATGATCATGCTGCTATCGGGAACTTCCACCGTCCGGCCGTCGATTTCGAGCTTTGCCATGAGCGTAGGGTCAGTGTTGTCCGTGGGCCAGGCATTTGCCGTTGTCGATGTGGAACTGGAATTCGTCGCGGAAATGCTTGATGAAGCTTTTCACCGGCAGCGCCGCGGCGTCGCCCAACGCGCAGATCGTGCGGCCGGCGATGTTATCGGATACGGAATTCAACCTGGCGAGGTCTTCGGTGCGGCCCTGGCCGTGCTCGATGCGATGGACCATGCGGTACAGCCAGCCGGTGCCCTCGCGGCAGGGCGTGCACTGGCCGCAGGATTCTTCGAAGTAAAAATACGAGAGCCGCTGGAGCGCACGCACCATGCACGTGGTCTCGTCCATGACGATGACCGCTCCGGAACCGAGCATCGAGCCGGCTTTGGCGATGGAGTCGTAATCCATGTCGGTAGCCAGCATGACTTCTGCGGGCAGCACCGGCATCGAGGAACCGCCCGGGATCACGGCCTTGAGCTTGCAGCCGTCGCGCATGCCGCCGGCCATCTCCAGTAGTTTCGCGAACGGGGTGCCGAGCTTCACTTCGTAGTTGCCGGGGCGCGCGACGTGGCCGGAAACCGAAAACACCTTGGTGCCGCCGTTGTTCGGACGACCCAGGCTGAGGAAAGCTTCGCCGCCGTTGAGGATGATCCACGGCACCGCGGCGAATGTCTCGGTGTTGTTGATCGTGGTGGGTTTGCCGTACAAGCCGTAGCTCGCGGGAAACGGCGGCTTGAAGCGCGGCTGGCCTTTCTTGCCCTCGAGGGACTCCAGCAGCGCGGTTTCCTCGCCGCAGATGTAGGCGCCCCAGCCATGGTGCGCGTGCAATTCGAAATTGAACTCCGAGCCGAGGATGTTTTTGCCGAGCAGCCCTGCGCTTCGCGCTTCTTCGAGCGCTTCTTCGAAGCGCTCGTACACGTCCCAGATTTCGCCATGTATATAGTTGTAGCCCACGGTAATACCCATCGCGTACGCCGCGATCGCCATGCCCTCGATGACGATGTGCGGGTTGTAACGCAGGATGTCGCGATCCTTGAACGTGCCCGGTTCGCCTTCATCCGAATTGCACACGAGATATTTCTGTCCGGGAAACGCGCGCGGCATGAAACTCCATTTGAGCCCGGTGGGAAATCCGGCGCCGCCACGGCCGCGAAGCGAAGACTTTTTCATCTCGGCGATGACCTGCTCGGGCGTTATTTTCTCGCGGAGGATCTTGCGCAAGGCCTGGTACCCGCCGCGCGCCTCGTAGTCCCCGAGCCGCCAGTTGAGCCCGGTCAGCCCCTTGAGGATGACCGCGTCGGGCCCGTAGATGTCGGGGGAAAACGGCGGCAGCGGCGCGTTCATTTGCGCAACTCCTCTATCCACGCGTCGAGTTTGTCGGGCGTCATGAAAGACACCATGGTTTTGTCGTTGTGCAGACACACCGGCGCGTCGCCGCAGGCGCCCAGGCATTCGCCCTCCTTCAGCGTGAACTGCCCGTCGGGCGTCGTCTCGCTGAATCCGATTCCGAGTTTCGTTTTCAGGTGGTCCGCGGCAATGGTCGCCCCCGACAGGGCGCACGGCAGATTGGTGCAGATCGTGATCTTGTTGCGACCGACCGGCTGCAGGTCGTACATGCCGTAGAAACTGGCCGCCTCGTACACCGCAATCGGCGGCATGCCCAGATATTGCGCGACGAAATCCATGGTCTCCGTGGAAAGCCAGCCTTTCTCGCTCTGGGCGATGGTGAGCGTGGCCATGACGGCCGACTGACGCTGGTCGACGGGATACTTGGCGATGGCCTTGTCGATCCGCGCCAGCGATTCCGGGGAAAGGACCATGGGCGCGTTCATCGGTCCACTTCCCCGAATACGATGTCCTGCGTGCCTATGATTGCAACCACGTCGGCGATCATGTGCCCGCGCGCCATTTCGTCGAGTGCGGCCAGATGCGCGAAACCCGGCGCACGAATCTTCACGCGATACGGTTTGTTGGCGCCGTCGGATATCAGGTAGATGCCGAACTCGCCTTTCGGTGCCTCGACGGCGGCGTAGGTCTCGCCTTCCGGCACGTGCATGCCTTCGGTGAAGAGCTTGAAATGGTGAATCAGCTCTTCCATGTTCATCTTCATGTCCACGCGCGACGGCGGCGCGACCTTGTGGTCGTCGGTGATGACCGGTCCCGGGTTCCTGCGCAGCCACTCGATGCACTGTTTTACGATGCGATTGGACTGGCGCATCTCCTCGATTCGCACCAGATAGCGGTCGTAACAATCGCCGCCGGTGCCGATCGGGATGTCGAATTCGACACGGTCGTAAACCTCATAGGGCTGCTTCTTGCGCAGATCCCACTCGACGCCGGAACCGCGCAGCATCGGGCCGGTAAAACCGAGCGCGAGCGCGCGCTCGGGGGAGACCACGCCGATGCCCACCGTGCGCTGCTTCCAGATGCGGTTGTCGGTGAGCAAAGTTTCATACTCGTCGACATAACGCGGGAAACGATTGCAGAAGTCCTCGATGAAATCGAGCAGCGAGCCGCGGCGGTTATCGTTCAGTTCACGCACGGCCTTTTCATTGTGGATTTTCGAGGCCAGGTATTGCGGCATCGTCTCAGGCAGGTCGCGATAAACGCCGCCGGGACGATAGTAGGCGGCATGCAGCCGCGCGCCCGACACCGCTTCGTAGACGTCCATCAAATCTTCGCGCTCGCGGAAGCAGTACAGGAACACGGTCATGGCCCCGATATCGAGAGCGTGGGCGCCCAGCCATAACAGGTGGTTCAGGATGCGGGTGATCTCGTCGAACATCACGCGGATGTACTGCGCGCGCAGCGGCACTTCGATCTTGAGCAGCTTCTCGATGGCCATCACATATGCGTGCTCGTTGCACATCATCGAGACGTAATCGAGCCGGTCCATGTACGGCACCGACTGCAGGAAGGTCTTGGACTCCGCGAGTTTCTCGGTCGCCCGATGCAACAGGCCGATGTGCGGATCGGCGCGCTGGATCACCTCGCCGTCGAGTTCGAGCACCAGCCGCAACACCCCGTGCGCAGCCGGATGCTGGGGCCCAAAATTCATCGTGTAGTTGCGTATCTCAGTCACAACTCATTTCCACAAGTGCGAAGAGCGTTGACGCAAAGGTCGCAATGGTAAAAAGAAAAGGCGCAGAGGAAATCCGTGGCAATTCCAGGAACGAGAGCCGCACTTGTCGGTTTCGCTTTCCTTCGTGACCCTTCGTTTTCCTTCGTTTTCCTTCGTGTCCTTCGTGTCCTTCGTGTTTCACGTGTTTAATCGCTTTTCTTTGTAATCTCTATGGCGAACGACTACTCGACGTCACCGTAGTGCGCTTCCCGCACCACGCGCGGCACCGTTTCGCGCGGCTCGATGCTGACCGGCTGGTAGACCACGCGCTTCTGCTCCGGGTCGTAGCGGACTTCGACAAAACCGGACAGCGGGAAATCCTTGCGGAACGGATGCCCGATGAAACCGTAGTCGGTCAGAATCCGGCGCAGATCGGGGTGACCGGGGAACATGATCCCGAACAGGTCGAATGCCTCGCGCTCGAACCAGTTGGCGGAGGGCCAGATGGGGACGACGGAATCCATGACCGGAAATTCGTCGTCTGTGGCGAACACCTTAAGGCGCAACCGATGGTTCGACGACACGGACAGCAGATGGTAGACCACGGCATAGCGCAAGCCGTCGTGCCGTCCGTTGCCATAGTCACGATAATCCACGCCGCACAAATCGATCAATTGCTCGAACTTCAGCGCCGGATGATCGCGCAACGCGGCTGCCGCCGCCAGCAAATCGGCGGCACCGATGACGAGCGTCAATTCGCCGCCCGTGGCGACCAGACCGGCAACTTTGTCGGCGAACGTGGCTCTGAGACTGTCGGCGAGCGTCGTAATGTCGGCCATGGCGGGGAATTCAGCGCGCGATGGTATTGGTGCGGCGGATCTTGTTCTGCAACTGGATTACGCCATAGAGCAGCGCCTCCGCGGTCGGCGGACAGCCGGGAACGTATACGTCCACCGGCACGATGCGGTCACAACCCCGCACCACCGAATAGGAGTAATGGTAGTAACCGCCGCCGTTGGCGCAGGAACCCATCGAGATGACCCAGCGCGGCTCGGACATCTGGTCGTAGACTTTTCGCAACGCCGGCGCCATCTTGTTGCACAGCGTTCCGGCCACGATCATCACGTCGGACTGCCGCGGACTCGGCCGGAATACGACGCCGAAGCGGTCGAGGTCATAGCGCGCGGCACCGGCGTGCATCATTTCCACCGCGCAGCACGCCAGTCCGAACGTCATCGGCCACATCGACCCGGTGCGCGTCCAGTTGATGACGTTGTCGATGGTGGTGGTGACGAAGCCTTTTTCGGTGACGCCTTCGATGCTCACTCCCATTCCAGCGCCCCTTTTTTCCACTCGTAAACAAAGCCGACCACGAGGATGGCGAGGAAAAGCACCATCGCCAGGAAACCGAATGTGCCGATTTCGCGCAGCACCACCGCCCAGGGAAAGAGGAACGCGATTTCCAGGTCGAACAGGATGAACAGGATCGCCACGAGGTAGTAGCGCACGTCGAATTTCATGCGCGCGTCTTCGAAGGCCTCGAAGCCGCACTCATAGGGAGACAGCTTTTCCGGATCGGGCCGGTGCACGCCCAGCAGCCTGCTCAGGGTGCCGCCGGCCAAGGGAAGCGCTACCCCGACGGCAAGGCCGACGAAAATGAACAGCAGAACCGGAAAATACTGCTCAAGCATTGCCCGCTCTCATATGGTGCCGACGGGGAGACTCGAACTCCCACGGGTTTCCCCACCACCCCCTCAAGATGGCGTGTCTACCAATTTCACCACGTCGGCATTGCCATCAGGCGCCGGGCGTGAGGGCGATCGTTTGCAAGCTCGAGGGACTTGCGCCTCACTCCCCGCGTCTCGCCGCTACATTACTTCGGTATTTCGTTTGCCTTCGAATCACCGCCAGCCGGCTGTGGCGCGGGAGTATCCGGTAACGCCGCATTGCCCGGCACGGGAATGCTTTTGGCGGGTTCGACAGGCGAATCCTGATGCGTGGACATCACCCCTTCGGGCCGGCCCTTGTGGCTGGACACATAAGTGAGCCCCAGGCTGGTCAGAAAAAACACCGCGGCCAGGACGCCTGTGGTCCGGCTCAGGAAATTGGCCGACCCGCTGGAACCAAACAGGCTGCCGGCGGATCCGCTGCCAAATGCCGCGCCCATGTCCGCACCTTTGCCGTGCTGAAGCAGCACCAGGCCGATCACGCACAACGCGGCGAGCACATGAAGAATCAGAATCAAGGTTTCCATTGTTGAGTCATCCCATCGTTTCAGCCGTCTGCCGCCTGGCAGATGGCGAGAAATTCTGCGGCCACCAGAGAAGCGCCGCCAATCAATCCGCCGTCCACATCCTGCATGCCGAACAACTCTGCCGCATTGGCCGCCTTGACGCTGCCGCCGTACAGGATCCGTGTCGACGCCGCCGTACTCTCATCACGCTCAGCCAGGAATGCGCGCAAGTAAGCGTGCACCGCTTGCGCCTGATCGGGCGTTGCCGTTTTGCCCGTGCCGATTGCCCAGACCGGTTCGTAAGCCAGAACGGACGCCCTTAACCCGTCGACCCCGAGCCGGTCCGCGACGACCCCAAGCTGGCGGCCAACCACTGCTTCCGTCACGCCCCGCTCGCGTTCCGCCAGTGTTTCGCCGACGCAAACGATCGCTACCATGCCTTCGGCCAGCACGGCCTTGGCCTTCAGCGCAACGGTGGCGTCGTCTTCGCCGTAGAGCTGCCTGCGCTCCGAATGTCCGACGATCACGTAGCGACAGCCAAATTCGCGCAGCATTCCGGCGGACACTTCACCCGTAAACGCTCCTTTTGGATGTTGGCTGACATTCTGGCCGCCCCAGGCCGCCTTCGACCCCGCCAATGCCGACCGGGCCTGGGCCAAGTACGGAAAGGGGACGCAAACCGCAGCGGTCGCGCTGCTGAGACTATCCGCAGCCGCCGCGACCTTGTCGAGGAGGGCCTGGTTTTCCGGAAGACTGCCGTGCATCTTCCAGTTGCCCACCGCCAGCCGCTGCCGCATGCGCTATCCCGCCGAGAAAACCGATGGATTTTACCCGTCAGGGCAAGCGGGGGTCAATGTTGGCCGCATTCCGCCGAGGACTGCGGAAATTCCAGTCTTGGCCTGAAGCCGCCGACCGAGGCGTCCCGGCAATTCGGTCAACCGAACCTTCCGGTGATGTAGTGGCTCCGGTCGTCACTCAGAGAACGAGTGACTTAACTTTGCCATGCAAAGTTAGCCTGCACCGTTACAGTACCTTGCCGCTTTGACTAACCGAAGCGGCCGGTAATGTAATCTTCGGTGGCCTTGTTCTTGGGCTTGATGAAAATGGTGTCGGTGGCATCGAATTCGATCATTTCGCCAAGGTACATGTAGGCGGTGAAATCCGACACGCGCGCGGCCTGCTGCATGTTGTGGGTCACGATCAGGATGGTGACCTTGTGCTTGAGATCGGCTATGAGTTCCTCGATGCTGGCGGTGGCAATTGGATCGAGCGCCGAGGTCGGTTCGTCGAAGAGCAGGATTTCTGGCTCGGTCGCCAGTGCGCGAGCAATGCACATGCGCTGCTGCTGGCCGCCGGACAGATTGAACGCCAGGTCATTGAGCCGGTCCTTGACCTCGTCCCAGAGCGCGGCCCCGCGCAGTGCCTGCTCGACCTTTTCGTCGATAGTGGCCACGCCGCGCACGCCGCGCACGCGCAATCCATAAGCCACGTTCTCGTAGATCGACTTCGGGAAAGGATTGGGTTTCTGGAACACCATGCTGATGCGCATGCGCACTTCGATCGGATCGACGTGCGGATTGAGCAGATTGGTGTTGTCCGGCTGCAGCCGGATCTCGCCCTCGTACCGGTTGCCCGGATAGAGATCGTGCATGCGGTTGAAGCAGCGCAAATAGGTCGACTTGCCGCATCCGGAGGGGCCGATCAGCGCGGTGACCTTCTTGTCGTAGATCGGCATGTTGATGCCTTTCAACGCCTGGAAGGCACCGTAGAAAAAATTCAATCCGCGTGCTTCCGCCTTGAGCGCGAGATTGAACTGCGCGGTAGGTCCGTCAGTGATCTTTGACATTCTGGATGCTCACCACTTGATGTTTTTTCTGAGCCGGTAGCGGATGTAGATCGCCAGGGCGTTCATCGACAACGTCATCAATACCAGCACCAGGCCCGCGGCGGCGGCATTCTGATGGAACGCCGCTTCCGGCCGCGAAGTCCAGTTGAACATCTGGATCGGCATGACCGTGAACGGCGCGAACAGCCAGTCGAACGGTCCGGCCGGCGGATCGCCGGTAAAAGGGGCCGGCGGAAGAAACGCGATGAAGGTCAGCGCGCCGATGGTAATGATCGGTGCGGTCTCGCCGATCGCGCGCGCGAGGCCTATGATCACGCCGGTAAGAATCCCTGGAACGGAGTACGGAAGAATGTGGTCCGCGGTGGTCTGCCATTTGGTGGCGCCAAGCGCATAAGCCCCTTCGCGGATCACGCTGGGAATCGAGCGGATCGCCTCGCGGGTGGCAACGATCACGACCGGCAGGATCAATAATGCCAGCGTCAGCCCGGCGGACAGGATGCTCTGGCCAAAACCGAACTTGTAGACGAACAGGCCCAATGCCAGCAGGCCGTAAATGATCGAAGGTACGCCGGCGAGATTGGTCACGTTGATCTCGATGATGTCCGTCATCCAGTTCTTCGGCGCGTATTCTTCGAGATAAACCGCGCCCGCCACACCCACCGGAATGGCGGTGACGGCGGTTACCAGCATCACCAGCGTGCTGCCGACCCAGGCAGACAGGATGCCCGCGTGCTCCGCGCGCCGGGAAGGAAAATTGACGAAGAAATCCCCGGACAGCCGGTGCGCGCCGTCGATCGCCATGCCGGCGAACAGCGCAACGAAGGTCAGCACGCCCACCATCAGTGCAAGTACGCCGATGGTCGCAAATATAAGGTCCCAGCGCTTGTGCTTGGTAATGAGCGCCCGGATTTCGGCTACAGTCATGTCGGCCATGTCAGTACACCTGCCGGTAGCGGCGCTTGAGGAAGTGGCCAAGCACATTGAAGAACAACGTCAATAACATCAGGGTCAGGCCGGCTGCGAATATGGTCTGGTAGCCGATGCTGCCGTGAGGCAGATCCCCCAACGCGACCTGCACAATATAAGCGGTGATGGTCGCCGCCGGTTCCGCCGGATTCCAGGTCAGGTTGGGTTGCATGCCGGCCGCTACCGCCACGATCATGGTTTCTCCGACTGCGCGCGATATGCCGAGGATGTAGGCCGCGGCAATACCGGAGAAAGCCGCCGGCGTGACGACGCGAACGGCGGTCTGGAAACGGGTCGCACCCATCGCATAGGAGCCTTCGCGCATCGCCATCGGCACCGAGCGCATCGCGTCTTCCGAAACCGAACTGACGTAGGGGATGATCATGATGCCCATGACCAGTCCCGCGGACAGAAGATTGAAGCCGGGCAGCCCGGGAAAGAAGAATTGCAGCGCCGGCGTCACGTACAGCAGGGCGAAATAGCCGTAAACGATGGTGGGAACGCCGCCCAGCAGCTCGAGAAACGGCTTGGCGGATTCACGCACCGTGAAGGGTGCAAATTCCGACAGGTAGATGGCGATCATGGTGCCGAGCGGAATAGCCACCGCCAGCGCCACGAGGGAGCTGACCAACGTGCCCGACAACAGCACCATGATGCCGTAGTGGGCGTCGTCGAACAGCGGTGTCCACTGCTTGTCGGTCAGGAAATCGGCCAGCGAGACATGCTGGAAGAACTGGTAGGACTCGCTCACCAGAATGACCACGATGCCGACGGTGATGGCGACCGAAACCGATGCCGCCAGGAATAGCGCACCCTCGATTACCCGCTCGCGAACATGCCGGGTCTTCTTCTTCGCGAGCCGCGCACTGATCGTGTGGTCCACCAGGGTATTCAGTGGTTGGGTATTTGCGACGGAACTCATCGGTTCAGGACCGAGGAAAAAAGATATTACAGATTTCTCGCAACACCCGCTGCCCGGGCAAAAAACAGGAGGGGCCATGCCCCTCCTGACGGTCCGGAACCGGGACGACTTAAAGCTTGGCTTCGAGCTGCATCAGCTGTTCTATTGTCAATCCGATCTTGTTTTCGCCGCCGAACTTGGTGCCGAGCACCTTCTTGCCGGCATGTTCGATGTTATACGCGTAAGCCTTGGCCGGCAGGGGCACGTACTTTACCTCGCGCACCAATGTTTCCGCGCTCTTCATGTAGAACTCGATGAACTCTTTCACTTCCGGGCGCTCCAGCGACCTGGAATTGACGTAAATGAAGATCGGGCGGGCCAGCGGCTGGTAGGTGCCATTGATTACCGTTTCGAACGAAGGCTCCACCGCCGGACCGTTCTTGCCGACAATCTTTGCGGCCCGCAGCTTGTCCTTGTTTTCAACATAGTAGGCGAATCCGAAATAGCCCAGCGCGTTGACGTCGCGGGATACCCCCTGCACCAGGACGTTGTCGTCTTCGGAGGCGGTGAAATCGCCGCGGCTGGACTTGGGTTTGCCGTTGATCGCCTCGGTAAAATAATCGAAGGTGCCGGAGTCGGCCCCCGGGCCAAACAGCTTTAGCGGCTGATCCGGCCACGCGGGATTCACCTGCTTCCAGGTCGTCACCTTGCCCTGTGAGGTCGCTTCCCACATTTTCCTGAGTTCGGCCACGGTCAGGGTCTGCGCCCATTTATTGTCCGGGTGGATCACCACGGTCAGCGCGTCATAGGCGATCGGAAGCTCGATGTATTGCACGCCGGCCGCCTTGCAGTCGTCCATTTCCTTTCTCAGGATCGGGCGCGAAGCATCGGAAATGTCGGTTTCGCCGCGGCAGAATTTCTTGAAACCGCCGCCGGTGCCGGAGATGCCCACAGTGACCTTGACTTTGCCCTTTGTGGACTTCTGGAAATCCTCCGCCATGGCTTCCGTAATCGGGAAAACCGTGCTCGACCCGTCGATCTTTACGAGTTGCGCATGCGCCACGGGCGCGACGGTGCACAGAGTGCCCGCGAGCGCAGCGGCAAGGGCTGCAAGGGCGATGCGGGGGAATTTGAACATGAGGTCAATCTCCTTCGGTAAGGGGTTCGTATCTGGACGACGCGATTTTATGGCCGCAATGTGACAGTTTGATTGCGTTGCGTGGTCTGCGGATTGCGGGCCGGAACCCTCCCGGGCCTTCAGGCGCGGGTCTGCTCGCCAATGGTGTGCGCCAGGGATTCCGCCAGTTCAGAAATGAAGGCGCGTCCCTCCCCCTCGACCATGACGCGGATGACCGGTTCGGTGCCGGAGGCCCGCAGCAACACCCGGCCCTTGTTGCCCAGTCTGGTCTGCGTCGCCTTGAGGGCCGCAACCACCCGGTCGTCGGCTTCGAAGTCGAAACCTTTCCGCGTTTTGACGTTGACGAGCACCTGCGGATAGAGCCGCACGCCGCCGCACAACTGCGCAAGTCCCCGGCCCTCGGCCTTCAAAGCGTGCAGCACCTGCAATGCGGAGACGATGCCATCACCGGTGGTGTGTTTGTCGAGACAGATGATGTGGCCAGAGTTCTCGCCGCCGAGCTGCCATCCCTTCTCGACCAGTTTTTCCAGGACGTAACGGTCGCCGACGGGCGCCCGCGCAAACGCGATGCCGATGCCGGCAAGCGCCTGTTCCATACCCAGATTGGTCATCAGCGTGCCGACCACACCGCCTTTGAGCAATCTGTGCTTCTTGCGGAACTGGGCGACGACGAACAGCAACTGGTCGCCATCGTAGAGTTTGCCATCCTGGTCCGCCATCGTCAGACGGTCGCCGTCGCCATCGAACGCCACCCCCAGATGCGCGCGATGCGCTCTCACCGCCTTGGCCAGCGCCTGCGGATGCGTCGCCCCGCAATCGCGGTTGATATTGATTCCGTCCGGCTGCACGCCGATGGAAATGACTTCCGCACCCAGTTCGTGAAATACATGCGCCGCGATGTGATAGGTCGCGCCGTTTGCGCAGTCCACCACCAGCCTGAGTCCGCGCAGGTCGAGATTGGTGGGAAAAGTGCTTTTGCAGAACTCGATGTAGCGTCCGGCGGCGTCGTTCAGGCGGCGCGCCTTGCCCAATTGTGCCGAGGGCATGATCTCGAGCGGCTGATCGAGCCGTGCTTCGATTGCATGCTCGACCGCGTCAGGCAGCTTGTTGCCATCTGCCGAGAAGAATTTGATGCCGTTGTCCTCGAACGGATTATGGGAAGCGGAAATGACGATTCCGGCCTGCAGGCGCAGGGCGCGCGTGAGATAGGCCACTGCGGGTGTCGGCATCGGACCGGCGAGATAGATATCCACACCGGCCGCGGACAGACCGGCCTGCAGCGCAGACTCCAGCATGTAGCCGGAAATTCGCGTGTCCTTGCCGATCAGCACCGAGGCATGCTCACCGGCCGGCCGGCCCGGTCCCGCGGCGAGCACTTTGCCGGCGGCGTAGCCGAGGCGCATCACGAAGTCGGGTGTGATCGGCAATTCGCCGACGCGCCCCCGCACGCCATCGGTACCGAAATATTTTCTGCTTCTCTTCATGGAAATGAGAACGTCGTGTCGTCGATCGCGCGCAATACTAGGAGGCAATCGCGGGTCGCGGCGACGTCGTGCACCCGAACAATCGACGCCCCGCGTTGCGCGGCCAGCAGTGCGCCGGCGGCGCTCGCGTACACGCGCTGCGCCGCTTCACGCCCGACGATTTTACCGAAAAGCGCCTTGCGCGACAGGCCGGCGAGCAGCGGATATCCGGCCTGGCGCAACCGGGGCAGCGCGCGGATCAGTTCGAGATTGTGCTGCGGGGTCTTGCCGAACCCGAAGCCCGGATCCAGTACGACACGCTCGCGCCCGATTCCCCGGGCGACTGCAGCGGCGGCCTTTTCGACCAGAAACGCCTCCACTTCGCCAACCACGTCCTGGTATTGCGGGGCATGTTGCATGGTGCGCGGCTCACCCTGCATGTGCATAAGGCAGACCGCGACCTGTGATTCGGCCACCGCATCCAGCGCACCCTCGACCCTCAGGGCAAAAATGTCGTTGACCATCGCGGCACCGGCAGCGATCGCGTGGCGCATGACTTCGGGCTGGCAGGTATCGACCGATACCGGCAGCGGCAACTCAACGAGTCTTTCCAGCACAAGCAGGACACGCCTGAGTTCTTCGTCCACTGCGACGGGCTGCGCGCCAGGCCGCGATGATGCGCCACCGATATCGAGGATGTCCGCGCCTTCTTCGATCAACTGCATTGCATGTTCCGTGGCCCGGCCACAATCGAAATATTTGCCGCCGTCGGAAAACGAATCGGGCGTGATGTTGACGATGCCCATGATGAGCGGGCGTTCGAGCGATAGTGAGAAGCGGCCGGCTTTCAGCGAGGGGCGAGGGGAGTTCAAAGACTCGTTCACGCTCAATCCCAGGTCATTGCAGCAAATACCGGATACGCCATAAATGAAGGGTGAGGTTGTTACGCCTCACCCTTCCGGTGTGTTGCTGCTTAAGCCCGTCAGACTTCCCGGGCCGGCGTCGTCGTGACAGCGGGCGCGGTGGCACTGCCTTGCGACGGCGGTGGCGCCTGCGTATTTGCCGGCGGCTTGGGCGGACGCGGCGGACGGCCTTCCATGATGTCGCCGACCTGGTCGGCGTCGATGGTTTCCCATTCCATCAGCGCCTTGGCCATGGCTTCGACCTTGTCGCTGTTGTCTTCGATGAGCTTGCGTGCAAGCGCGTATTGATCGTCGATGATGCGCCGGATCTCCGCGTCGACCTGCTGCATGGTCGCTTCGGAAACATTTTTGTGGGTGGTGATCGAGCGGCCGAGGAAGACTTCGCCCTCGTTTTCGCCGTACACCATCGGACCCAGATGATCGCTCATGCCCCACTGGGTCACCATGCGCCGCGCCATTTCGGTGGCGCGCTCGAAATCGTTGGATGCCCCGGTGGTCATCTGCTTCATGAATACTTCTTCGGCAATGCGCCCCCCGAACAGCACGGCGATGTTCTGCAGGATTTGCTCGCGGTCCATGCTGTAGCGGTCCTCTTGAGGCAACTGCATGGTCACGCCGAGCGCACGCCCGCGGGGAATGATGGTGACTTTGTGCACCGGATCGGTTCGCGGCAACAGACGCGCAACGACCGCGTGACCGGACTCGTGATATGCCGTATTGCGGCGCTCATGTTCCGGCATCACCATGGACTTGCGTTCCGCGCCCATCATGATCTTGTCCTTGGCGCGCTCGAAATCGTCCATGTCGACCAGGCGCTTGTTGCCGCGCGCTGCGAACAGGGCCGATTCGTTCACCAGGTTGGCAAGATCGGCGCCGGAAAATCCCGGTGTGCCGCGCGCAAGAATATCGGGACGCACGTCGGGAGCTACCGGAACCTTGCGCATGTGCACCATGAGAATCTGCTCGCGGCCGCGGATGTCGGGCAGCGGGACCACGACCTGACGGTCGAAACGCCCCGGACGCAGCAGCGCCGGATCCAGCACGTCGGGACGATTGGTCGCGGCGATCACGATCACGCCGACCCCGGTTTCGAATCCGTCCATTTCCACCAGCAACTGGTTCAGGGTCTGTTCGCGTTCGTCGTTGCCCCCGCCCAGGCCGGCGCCGCGCTGGCGGCCGACCGCGTCGATTTCATCGATGAACACGATGCAGGGCGCGTGCTTCTTGGCTTGTTCAAACATGTCGCGCACGCGGGCCGCGCCCACGCCGACGAACATTTCGACGAAATCGGAACCGGAGATCGAGAAGAACGGCACCTTGGCTTCGCCGGCGATGGCGCGGGCCAGCAGCGTCTTGCCGGTGCCGGGAGAGCCGACCATCAGCACGCCGCGCGGAATGCGCCCGCCGAGTTTCTGGAATTTGCTCGGATCGCGCAGGAAGTCGACCAGTTCGGAAACTTCTTCCTTGGCTTCCTCGCATCCGGCGACATCCGCAAACGTGACCGGATTGGTGGATTCGTCCAGCATGCGCGCGCGGCTCTTGCCGAACGAAAACGCACCGCCGCGCCCTCCGCCCTGCATTTGCCGCATGAAGAATATCCACACGCCGATCAGCAACAGCATCGGGAACCAGGAAACGAATATGTTCATCAGCAGCGACGGCTCTTCTTCGGGCTTGGCCTCGATGATGACGCCGGCTTTGAGCAAGTCGGACACCAGCCACGGATCCGAGGGCGAATAAGTAGTGAACTTGGCTCCGTTGCTCTTCACCCCTTTCAGGACGCGGCCTTCGATGGTGACTTTGGCGATGTTGCCCTGCTTCACTTCCTCGATGAACTGGGAATACTCCATCGAGGTGTTCTGCTGCTGGCGCGCGCTGAATTGATTGAAGACCGTCATCAGCACCAACGCGATGACCAGCCAGATCGCTACGTTCTTGATGAGATTATTCAAGGTTTCTCCTTGCCACGGCGACTCTCGAGCCGCCAATCATTTGGAGCCATTCTAAACCCATTCCGCATCCGCGCGGCGTCCAGGCCCGCGAATGCGCATCAACCCTCCTGCCGCTTAACGCGGGCCAGCAGGTAAATCTCGCTGGAACGGTCGCGCGAAGCCTTCGGCTTGCGGACTGAAACCGAGCCGAAAGTCATGGACAGCTGCTTGCGGAATTCATCCAGTCCCGCTCCCTGGAAAACTTTGACCAGAAGGTCACCGCCCGGTTTCAGGCGGTCGCGGGCAAATTCGAGCGCCAGCTCGGCCAGATGGACCGAGCGGGCCTGGTCCACCAGTCCCACTCCGCTGATATTGGGCGCCATGTCGGAAACCACAAGATCGATGGAACGATTGCCGGTCTGTTCCTCCAGCAACCTGAGCGTAGCTTCATCCGAGAAGTCGCCGCGAATCACGGTCACGCCCCGGAGCGGTACCATTTCCAGGATGTCCAGGGCAATTACCTGTCCCTTCGCGCCGACCAGCGGGGCCAGCACCTGCGACCAGCCGCCGGGCGCGGCACCCAGGTCGACCACGACCATGCCTTGGCGCACCAGCTTGTCCTTGTCGAGGATTTCCAGCAGCTTGTAGGCGGAACGCGAACGATAACCGTCCTGCTTCGCGCGGCGAACGTAGACGTCGGTCACATGTTCGTGCATCCAGGCCTTGCTGGTCTTGGTTCGCGCCATTGCCTAAAATGCCGGTTTGAAGGAAATTCTACGTGCCGCCACAACTCTCCCCTGCTGAACGCCGGGCGCTCAAAGGCCGCGCCCATGCCCTCGAACCCACCGTGCTGGTCGGCAGCGGTGGCCTGACGCCGGCGGTGGCCGGTGAAATCGAGCGCAATCTGACCGCCCATGAACTCATCAAAGTGCGCGTGATGGGTGATGACCGTGACGCGCGCGAAGACATTCTCAAACGAATTTGCGACGACCTCGGTGCGGCGCCGGTCCAGCATATCGGCAAGATCCTGGTCGTTTACCGGGCCAGGCCCGAAGCACCTCCGAAACCGAGGTCGAGGCCGAAATCGAAGAGAAAACCGCCTCGTGCACTCAAACGCAGCTTCCAGAATCGGGCTTGACGGTTTATCGCCCCCGCCCGTGCTGCAACACGACGACGAGACCGAGTATGCACTCGATCAGATAGAGCACGCTCGACACGCCGTGCCAGGCCGCGAAGCGATCGCGAAAAATGCTCTGCATCACTTCCGAGGGTAACGCCTGTTGCCTGAGGCTGGCCATGATCGGCTGCACGCCGAATTGACCCGCCATGGCCAATGCCATCATCAGCAGCACCGACCAGAATAACAATTGACTCAGCGCCTGGCCGCCGAAGCGCGCCAGCCTGAACAGCAGCAGATAGGCGCCGCAGCCGAGCCCGATATAGGTGATCGTCGCAAAGAACTGCCCGGCCAGCATGCCGGCCTGCGAACGATCGGTCAGCGTGTGAAACAGCAAAGGCGCGACGATCAGTCCGGTCGCCCACAGTCCGCCCACCCACAAGGTAACGGCGATCGACTGCAGCGTATCGGCGATGAATTTCACGACGAATAGGGGCTAGAGGCTAGAGATACTTCACGTCCAGGATCTCGTACTCCTTGATGCCCCCCGGGGCCTTGACCTCCGCGACGTCGCCGGAATATTTTCCGATCAGCGCGCGCGCGATCGGTGAACTGATGGAAATCTTGTTGTTCTTGATGTCCGCCTCGTCATCACCGACGATCTGGTAGGTCACGGTCTCGTGGCTGTCGACTTCCTCCAGCTCCACCGTCGCGCCGAACACGCAACGCCCGTCGGCGTCCAGATGGGCCGGATCGATGATCTGCGCGTTGGCGAGCTTGCTTTCCACGTCGACGATGCGCCCTTCGATGAAGCTTTGCCTTTCCTTGGCTGCATCGTATTCCGCGTTTTCGGACAAATCGCCGTGCGAACGCGCCTCCTGGATGGCGGCAATCACCCGGGGCCGCTCCACCGTCTTGAGTTGATGCAATTCGCTGCGCAGCAATTCGGCGCCCTTCACGGTCAATGGAACCTTGTTCATCATTTAGAGCCCTTGAGATTGATGGGTTGTCCGCCTCATTGCAGCCTGGCGTGCAAATCCTGCACCGAGTAGGCAGTCAGCTCCTGCATGTGTTGCATGCCGGTGCAGGCGGCCCGCGCCCCGGCGACGGTCGTGAAATAGGTCACGCGCGCCTGCAACGCCGAGCGCCGGATCGAATAGGAGTCGTGTATGGCGCTGCGGCGGTCTTCCACCGTGTTGACGATCAGCGCGATTTCGCCGTTCTTGATCATATCCACGATATGCGGCCGGCCTTCGGCGACTTTGTTCACCGGCGTTACCTGCAGCCCGGCTTCCGCTAGCGCCGTTGCAGTCCCACGCGTCGCCAACAGGCTGAATCCGAGTTTCGACAGTGTGCGCGCGATTTCGACGACTTTGGGCTTGTCCGAATTGCGCACGCTGATGAAGGCTTTGCCGCTCGAAGGCAGCTTCACGCCCGCCGCGAGCTGGGATTTTACGAAGGCCTCGGCAAAGCTGTTGCCTACGCCCATGACTTCGCCGGTGGATTTCATTTCCGGACCCAGAATGGTATCCACACCCGGGAACTTGATGAACGGGAACACCGCCTCTTTTACACAGTAATACGGCGGGATCACTTCGCCCTTGATCCCCTGGCTCTTCAGGCTCTGGCCAACCATGCAGCGCGCCGCGATCTTGGCCAATGCCAGCCCGGTCGCCTTGGACACATACGGCACGGTCCGGGACGCACGCGGATTGACTTCGAGCACAAACACGACGTCGTTCTGAATTGCAAACTGCACATTCATCAGGCCAACCACCTGCAATGCGTTGGCCATCGCCACGGTCTGGCGCCGCAATTCGTCCTGAAGCTCTTTCGACAGGCTGAACGGCGGCAACGAGCAGGCGGAATCGCCGGAATGCACGCCGGCCTGCTCGATGTGTTCCATGATGCCACCGATCAGCACCTCTTTTCCGTCGCAAACGGCGTCCACATCGACTTCGATTGCATCGTTCAGAAAACGGTCGAGCAAAACCGGGGCATCGTTCGAGACTTTCACTGCTTCGCGCATGTAGCGTTCCAGATCGCGCTGCTCGTGGACAATTTCCATCGCCCGCCCGCCGAGCACGTAGGAAGGCCGCACGACCAGCGGGTAGCCGATTTCCTGCGCCAGCGCCAGCGCGGCCTCGGGATTGCGCGCGGTGCGGTTGGGAGGTTGCCTAAGCTTCAACTCGACCAGCATCTTCTGGAAGCGCTCGCGATCTTCGGCGCAGTCGATCATGTCCGGACTGGTGCCGATGATCGGCACGCCGTTGGCGTCGAGATCCTGGGCGAGCTTCAGCGGCGTCTGTCCGCCGTACTGCACGATCACACCGACAGGCTTTTCGACCGCAACGATCTCGAGTACATCCTCCAGCGTGAGCGGTTCGAAATACAGGCGGTCGGAAGTGTCATAGTCGGTGGAAACTGTTTCCGGATTGCAGTTGACCATGATGGTCTCGTAGCCGTCTTCGCGCAGCGCCAGTGCAGCATGCACGCAGCAGTAGTCGAACTCGATGCCCTGCGCAATCCGGTTCGGCCCGCCACCGAGCACGATGACTTTCTTGCGGTCGGTCGGCCGCGCCTCGCACTCTTCTTCGTAAGTCGAATACATGTAGGCCGTGCGCGTATCGAATTCGGCGGCGCAGGTATCCACGCGCTTGTATACCGGCCGTACGTTCAGCTCCCAGCGTTTCACGCGCACGCCATCCTGGGTGGCATTCAACAGCCTGGCCAGGCGGCAATCGGAAAACCCGGCGCGCTTGAGGTTCAGTAACGCACCGCGGTCCAGATCGTCCACGCGTTTGCCTGCGAGCGCCTTCTCCTGGCGAACGACGTCCTCGATCTGCGCCAGAAACCACGGGTCGATGTGGGTCAGCTGCCGGACTTCTTCGAGGCTCAAGCCGATGCGAAACGCGTCGGCAAGGAACAGGACGCGGTCCGGTCCGGCATCGGCCAGTTCGGTCTCGATGAGTTCCCGGTCGGTCGTCTTCTCGTCGAAACCGTCAATGCCGGTTTCCAGCCCGCGCAGCGCCTTCTGCATCGATTCCTGGAAGGTGCGGCCCATGGCCATGACTTCGCCGACCGATTTCATCTGCGTGGTCAGGCGCGAATCGGCCTGCGGAAATTTCTCGAACGCGAAACGCGGAATCTTGGTGACGACGTAGTCGATGGTCGGTTCGAAGGAGGCCGGAGTCATGCCGCCGGTGATGTCGTTCCTGAGTTCGTCGAGCGTATAGCCGACCGCGAGCTTGGCCGCCACCTTGGCGATCGGGAAGCCGGTCGCTTTCGAGGCCAGCGCGGAGGAGCGCGATACGCGCGGATTCATCTCGATAATGACCATGCGCCCGTCCTGCGGGTTGATGCCGAACTGCACGTTCGAGCCGCCGGTGTCGACGCCGATCTCGCGCAGGCACGCGATCGACGCGTCGCGCATGATCTGGTATTCCTTGTCGGTCAGCGTCTGCGCCGGGGCCACCGTGATCGAATCCCCCGTATGGATGCCCATCGGATCGAGGTTTTCGATCGAGCAGACGATGATGCAGTTGTCCTTGTGATCGCGCACCACCTCCATCTCGAACTCTTTCCAGCCGATCACCGATTCCTCGATCAGCAGTTCGTGGGTCGGCGAAGCATCGAGTCCGCGTTCGCAGATGGCGACGAACTCTTCCTTGTTGTAGGCGATGCCGCCGCCGGTGCCGCCAAGCGTGAACGAGGGCCGGATGATGGTCGGAAAACCGACCATCGCCTGCACCTGCAGCGCCTCTTCGAGGCTATGCGCGATCGAGGATCGCGGGCTGGCCAGCCCGATCCTGGTCATGGCTTTCTTGAACTTTTCGCGATCCTCGGCCTTGTCGATGGCCTCCCTGGAGGCGCCGATCAGTTCCACATCGTGCTTTTCAAGAACGCCGTGTCTGGCCAGGTCCAGCGCGCAATTCAGCGCGGTCTGGCCGCCCATCGTCGGCAACAATGCGTCGGGCCGCTCGACAGCGATGATCTTCTCGACCATCTGCCAGTTGATCGGCTCGATGTAAGTGACATCCGCCATTTCCGGATCGGTCATGATCGTCGCCGGATTGGAATTCACCAGGACGACGCGATAGCCCTCTTCACGCAACGCCTTGCAGGCCTGCGCGCCCGAGTAATCGAACTCGCAGGCCTGGCCGATGACGATCGGGCCGGCGCCGATGATCAGGATGCTTTTGAGGTCGGTGCGCTTCGGCATGATTGGATCGATCCGGCTCTAGCGATGCGCCTTGTGCTGTTCCATCAGTTTGATGAAACGGTCGAACAGGTAATCGACGTCGTGCGGTCCGGGGCTGGCTTCGGGATGACCCTGGAAACAGAACGCCGGCTTGTCGGTGCGGGCAAAGCCCTGCAGGCTGCCATCGAACAGGGAAACGTGCGTGACTTTCACGTTCGCGGGAAGCGTTCTGGCGTCGACGGCAAAGCCGTGATTCTGGCTGGTGATCATGACCCGGCCGGTCTCGAGATCCTGCACCGGATGATTGGCGCCGTGATGGCCGAATTTCATCTTGACGGTCTTGCCGCCGCTGGCGAGTCCGAGCAACTGATGCCCCAGGCAGATGCCGAACGTGGGCATGGCGGCATCCAGCAGTTTCCCAATCGCACGAATTGCGTAGTCGCAAGGCTCCGGGTCGCCGGGGCCGTTGGACAGGAATACACCATCGGGCTTGAGAGCCAGCGCGTCCTCGGCAGACGCCTGTGCCGGCAGCACAGTGAGTTTGCAGCCGCGGCTTGCAAGCATGCGCAGGATGTTGCGCTTGACGCCATAGTCATAGGCGACGACGTGATATTTCGGCGCCGCCGCGGCCCGGTACCCCTCGCCCAGCGCCCATTCCGACTGATTCCATTGATACGGTTTGTCGCAGCTGACCACTTTCGCGAGGTCCATGCCGGCCAGGCCCGGGAATGCGCGTGCCTGCCCGAGTGCGAAGGCCTCGTCGACCTTGCCGCCCATCAGGCAGCCGTTTTGCGCCCCTTTGTCGCGCAGGATGCGGGTGAGTTTGCGCGTGTCGATGCCGGCAATCGCGGGAATGTTCTGCTCCAGCAGATAAGCAGACAGGTCCTGGCTCATGCGGAAATTGCTCGCACGCACCGGCAGGTCGCGGATGACCAGCCCGGCCGCGAAGACCTTGTTCGACTCGCCATCTTCCGGATTGACACCGACATTGCCGATGTGCGGATAGGTCAGCGTGACGATCTGCCGGCAATAGGACGGATCGGTCAGGATTTCCTGATAACCTGTCATCGCGGTATTGAACACCACTTCACCGGATGCATGGGTCTGCGCGCCGATCGAAACCCCGCGAAATACCGTGCCGTCGGCGAGCACGAGTATGGCGGGAAGACGGTCGAGGGCAGGCAAGGGAGGCTCCCGGAAGTGCGGTTTCGAAGGTACACATGGAAAGCGGGAGAGGCACTTGCCTCTCCCGCTTTCATTGGTCTACGATTATAGACGAACGATGGCAGTCGTTCAATGCGCGGTGGCTATTCCGGGCCCGACTGCCTATTTCAGGCCGAGAACGTCCTGCATGTCGTAGAGACCCGATTTTTTGCCGGCGAGAAAACGGGCTGCGCGCAGCGCGCCCATCGCAAAGGTCGCGCGGCTGGCGGCTTTGTGCGTGATTTCCAGCCGTTCACCGGTGCCGGCGAACAGCGCGGTGTGATCGCCGACGATGTCGCCCCCACGCACGGTGGCGAATCCGATCGTCGATGCCTTGCGCTCGCCGGTAACGCCTTCGCGACCGTAAATCGCGTCCTTTGCAAGATCGCGCCCGAGCGCGGCGGCGATCACTTCGCCCATGCGCAGCGCCGTGCCCGAAGGTGCGTCCACCTTGTGGCGGTGATGCGCCTCGATGATTTCCACGTCGTAGCCTTCGTTCAGCACCTTTGCAGCGAGTTCGGCGAGTTTGAACGTGAGATTCACGCCGACGCTCATGTTGGGCGCCATCACGATTGAAATCTTTTTCGCTGCTTCGACGATCTGCGCTTTCTGGGCGGGCTGGAAGCCGGTCGTGCCGATGACCATGCGCACCCCCAGCGCGCTGCACCGTGCGAGGTGGGCGAGCGTCCCTTCGGGGCGCGTGAAATCCACCAGCACGTCGCAATCCGCGAGCGAACCGTCCAGGTCGGCGGAAATTCGGACGCCGCAGGGCGCCCCCACGAGTTCACCGGCGTCCCTGCCGAGAAACGGATTGCCGGGAAGTTCGAGCGCCGCCTTGAGGTGAAAATCCGTCGATTGTCCGACGGCTTCGATCAATGCGCGTCCCATGCGCCCGGCACTTCCCGCAATTGCGATCTGCTGAGTTGTCATCACACCGTATGCAAATGAACCCGCAAAAGCCTGTCAGGGCCGGCGTGCTTCGGAAGACGCCTGCGAAAGCGTGTCTGCCGGCACCATGTCGCCCTCGACACGCTTGAGCTTGTCGCCGTCGAAAACGACGGTGATCTTGTGCTGCGTGTGCACGTTGTTCGCCTTGCCGGTCAGATAGACATAATCCCAGCGGTTAGGATGGAACGCATCGGCGATCAGAGGTGTGCCGAGAATGAACCGCACCTGGGAGCGCGTCATCTCCGGTTTGAGCTTTGCCACCATCGCCTGGTCGACGTAGTTGCCCTGCTGGATTTCGATCTTGTGCGGCACCAGCATGCAGCCGGCGAACAGCATCGGTAACAGAAACAGGAGGCGCATCATTTTCCCAGTTGCGATTCGACACGAAGGCCGGGCGCGGTTTCCAAGCAGATTGAAAACCGCTATAGTAAATCACCCTTCCCTGCCTGTCAGTCCCGCCATGAGTACGCCCCACGATCTGAAGAACATCGGACTGAAAGCGACGCTGCCGCGCCTGAAGATCCTCGACCTGTTCGAAAACAGCGACGTGCGGCACCTCACGGCCGAGGACGTCTACAAGATTCTGCTCAACGAAGGCATGGAAATCGGGCTTGCCACGATTTATCGCGTGCTCACGCAGTTCGAGCAGGCCGGCATTCTGATCCGGCACCACTTCGAGTCCGGCAAAGCGGTATTCGAGTTGAACCAGGGCGGCCACCACGATCACCTGGTGTGCCTTCAATGTGGGCGGGTGGAAGAGTTCGTGGACGCGGAGATCGAGCGCCGCCAGACGAAAATCGCCAAGGATCGCGGCTTCTCCATCCACGAACACTCGCTACAGCTTTACGCCGATTGCATCAAGCCGGATTGTCCGAACAAGCCAAAAGCGTAAGCCGCGCAAAGCGGTGCATCGATTTGGGTTCACCGTTTGCTGTTCGCGGTATTGGCGTTCACCGTCTCGAGTAATTCGGCGGCGTGCCTGCGGGTCGTTTCGGTGATTTTCACGCCCCCCAGCATGCGCGCAATTTCTTCCACTCTGGCGGCGCGGTCCAGCACATTCACCGCACTGGCCGCCTTGCCGTTAGCCGCGGATTTGCTCACCCGCCACTGATGGTCGCCGGCGGCGGCGACCTGGGGCAGATGGGTCACACACATCACCTGATGCTCGCGCCCCAGCGCTTTGAGCATATGCCCGACGATTTCGGCGACCCGCCCGCCGATGCCGGCGTCGACTTCGTCAAAAATCAACGTCGGCACCGCGGCGACCTGGCTGGTGACGGTTTGGATCGCAAGGCTCAATCGCGACAGCTCTCCCCCCGACGCCACTTTCGCCAGGGGTCGTGGCGTCGTGCCGGCGTGTCCGGCAACCAGGAATTCGATCTGCTCCAGTCCATGGGCATTACCCTCGGCCAGTGGATTGAGGGAAATCTCGAACGCGCCTCCGGCCATCGCCAGGGTCTGCATGGATGCAGTGACTTTTTTCGCGAGATCCGCCGCGCCTTTTTTTCGCGCGGAGGAAAGCCTGATAGCAACGTTCCCGTACGTCTTCCGGGCCTCCGATTCGCGCTGGCGCAATGCATCCGCGTCGAAACCCTCGGCCAGTTCGGCCAGTCGCACCTTGATATCTCGCAGGCGCCCGGGAATGTCCTCGATCTGCAGCCTGAATTTGCGCGCCGCGGTGTGGACCGCGTCAAGCCGGGCCTCGACGTCGCGCAAGCGCTGCGGATCCAGTTCGAGGCGCTGCTGATAATGCCGCAGGCCATAGACGGTTTCCTGCAGCTGGATCTGCGCGGGCTCCAGCGCATCGAGAATTTCCCTGAGCGTTGGATCGAAGTCGAGCAGGCCATGCAAACGCGACAGCACCGAGGCCACCGCGGTCAGGCTCGACGCCTCGCCTTCGGACAACACATCCAGGCTGAATTGAACCGCTTCGATCAGGCTGGCGGCATGCGCCAGGCGTCGGTGTTCGATTTGCAGTTCGTCCCACTCGTCGGTCCGGAACGCCAGTCCTTCGAGTTCCTTCGCCTGCCACTCGAGTTGCTCGCGTTCCGCGACCAGTGCCTGTGCGTTCGTTTCCAGCGCCACGAGCTGGCGGCGAATGTCCTGCCATGCCCGAAAAGCCTCCGAGACGTGCCCGGCCAGTTCGGCGGCGCCGGCATAACCATCGACGAGTTCGCGTTGCGCGGTGCCACGCAGCAGCGACTGGTGGGCATGCTGCCCGTGGATGTCGATCAGATGTTCGCCGATGTCCTTCAGTTGCTGCACGGCGGCGGGGCGGCCGTTCACGTAAGCGCGCGAACGGCCCGAGGCTTCGATGACTCTGCGCAGCAGGCATTCGCCGCCGTCCCCGGCAAGATCGTTGTCGTCGAGATATTTGGCCAGCGCGGGGATGCGCGCCGCCGCAAATTCGGCGCTCACTTCGGCCTTTTCCCTGCCTTCGCGAACCAGCCCGGACTCGGCGCGCTCGCCGAGCACGGTCGCCAGCGCGTCGACGAGGATCGATTTTCCCGCACCGGTCTCGCCGGTCAGCACGGTGAATCCGGATTGGAATTCCAGGTCCAGCCGTTCAACGATGACGAAATCGCGGATGCTAAGAGTACGCAACATGGTCGCTTGTTAGGAATCGGCGGCCGCGGGTTTAGAGCGTTTCGCTCCAGTGCAGTTTTTCGCGGAGCATATGATAGTAATTGTGCCCCAGCGGATGCAGCAGCCGGATCGAATTCGGGCAGCGCCGGACCAGGATCCTGTCGCGCTCCTTCATTTCGTGATGCGAGTGGCTGTCGAAATGCGCGCGCGCATCGGCAGCCTTGAGGATCATGATTTCGATTCCCGATTCGGCTCCGACGACGATGGGCCGGTTAGACAGCGTATGCGGACACACGGGTACCAGGCCGATAACGTTCAGACTGGGATGCAGGATCGGACCGCCCGAAGACAGGGCATACGCTGTGGAACCGGTCGGGGAGGTCACGATCAGGCCGTCGGAGCGCAGGTTATAGACGAACTTGCCGTCGATGCGCACCTCCAGTTCGATCAGGCTGCCTTCGGCGCCCTTGTTCACCGAGATGTCGTTGAACGCCACCACGTCCAGTATCCGGCGTTCCGCGCTCCAGACTTCGGCTTGCAGCAACATGCGCGATTCCTCGACAAACTTGCCATCGAGGATGGCCGCCATCGCATCGAACATGCCGCCCATCGACAAATCGGTCAGAAAACCCAGGCGACCCTGGTTGATGCCGACCAGGGCCACGTCGAAAGGCGCAAAGGTGCGGGCGATGTTGAGCATCGTGCCGTCGCCGCCGATAACGATGGCCAGTTCGGCGGCGCGCCCGACCTCCTCGAGTGACAGCACGGCATAGCTGTTTTTGCCGACGTGGGTTGCTGTCAAAGGATCAAGGAGCACCTGCACCCCGCGTTCGTGCAGGAACTGTGCGAGACGTAGCACAGGTTCGGCGATCTCCGGGCTTTTGTATTTCCCGATCAGCGCGATGGTCTTGAATGTCTTCGACATGCTCCGAATTAGAGCACATTTGCCGACCCGGCTCCCACCGGGAGCCGACAGGGCGCGACTCGGGCACGGTAGAATGACTTCATGACCACGAGCGAGCCTTTTCCCAGCGAACGCGCGCAGCGACTGCTCAAGATGCTGGTCGAACGCTATATATCCGACGGCCAGCCGGTCGGGTCGCGCGCGCTGGCCCGGTTTTCCGGCCTCGAACTGAGCCCGGCCAGCATTCGCAACGTCATGGCGGACCTGGAAGAGTTGGGCTTCATCGCCAGTCCGCATACCTCGGCAGGCAGGGTGCCCACCCCGCGCGGTTACCGTTTCTTCGTCGACACGCTGCTCAAGGTCCGGCCTCTGGACCAGGTCGAGATCGATCAACTGGAGGAACAGCTTCAACCGGACAACACGCAGAAGCTCGTCGCCCAGGCCTCGCACCTGTTGTCCGACCTGACCCGGTTCGCGGGCGTGGTGATGACGCCCAAGCGCAGGACCGCCGCCTTCCGCCACATCGAATTCCTGAGCCTGTCCGAGAAACGCATCCTGCTGATCATTGTCGCACCAGATGGGGACGTGCAGAACCGCATCATCCTGACCGACCGGGCCTACACGCCTTCCGAATTGATCGAAGCGGGAAACTTCCTGAACCAGAACTTCGCGGGACTGACTTTCGACGAGATCAAGGGTCGCATTCATGCAGAGCTGCGCCAGCTGCGCGAGGACATGACGCAGTTGATGACCAGGGCGCTGGAAGCGGGCAATGAAGCGATGGGCCAGCCCTCCGAGGACTACGTGCTATCGGGCGGACACAACCTGCTCCACGTCCACGACCTGTCCTCGAACATGGTGAACCTGCGCAAGCTTTTTGACATGTTCGAGCAGAAAACCAGCCTGCTGCAATTGCTCGACATCAGCAGCCGTGCGGAGGGTGTGCAGATTTTCATCGGCGGAGAATCCGGCCTGGTACCGCTGGACGAATGCAGCGTGGTGACAGCGCCCTACGAAGTGGATGGGCAGGTGGTCGGGACCGTCGGCGTGGTCGGGCCGACCCGCATGGCTTACGAGCGCGTGATCCCGATCGTCGACATCACGGCCAAGCTGCTGTCGAGCGCGCTGTCTCAACATTAACCGAGTCCTGAGTCCTGGGCCCTGAGTCCCGGCTGGCTCAGTGCCGGGTTCTCGTGACCGATCATTGGGAACCTCGATGCGCTACCTCCCCGAACCGAAGCACCAGCACGGCACCATCGCCAAGACCGGCATTCTGCTGATCAACCTCGGCACCCCGGAGGCGCCTACCGCAAGGGCGTTACGGGTTTATCTGCAACAATTCCTGTCGGATCCACGGGTGGTCGAAATTCCGCAACCGCTCTGGTGGATGATTCTCAACGGATTCGTTCTGCGCACGCGCCCCGCAAAATCGGCGGCGAAGTACGCGCTGATCTGGACCAACGAAGGTTCGCCGCTCGCGGTGCATACCGCGAAACAGGCGGCCTTGCTCAAAGGCTACCTCGGAGAACGGATCAAGACCCCGCATGCCGTGGCATGGGCCATGCGCTACGGCCAGCCTTCGATCGAAAAGACATTGCTGGGCTTGCGCGAACAGGGCTGCGACCGCATGCTGGTGTTGCCGCTTTATCCGCAATACGCAGCCAGCACGACAGCCAGCGCCTTCGATGCCGTATTCGAAACCGTGAAGCAGATGCGCAATGCCCCTGCGCTGCGGCTGGTCAAGCATTATCACGATCACTCCGCCTACATTGCCGCGCTGGCGAAGAGCGTAAACGATTACTGGGTGACCAACGGCCGTCCCGACAAGCTGCTCATGAGCTTCCACGGCTTGCCGCGTTTCTCGCTCGACCGCGGCGACCCTTATCACTGCGAGTGCCACAAGACGGCGCGGTTGCTGGGCGAAGAACTCGGCCTGGCACCTGAGCGCTATCAGGTCTCGTTCCAGTCCCGTTTCGGGCGTACCGAATGGCTGAAGCCCTATACCCTGCAAACAGTGAAGGAACTCGGCAAGCGCAAGACCGGCAGGCTGGACGTGATCTGCCCGGGCTTCGTTTCGGATTGCCTGGAAACGCTGGAGGAGATCGGCATCGAGAACAAGTCCGCTTACCTCAAGGCCGGCGGCGCAGAGTTGCGCTACATTCCGTGCCTGAATGAACGCCATGAATGGATCCAGGCGCTCGCGCGCATTGCCGCCGAAAACCTGCAGGGTTGGGCATTGACGGACTGGGAGGCCGGTTCGGCGCTGCGCGCCGCCGCTGCGGGGCGGGAGCGTGCTCTGGCCCTCGGCGCAAAAAACTGAATTCCAGACCTTAAAGCAGCGTGGCGCCCTGGTTGCGACCGTGGTCGGTTTTGCGGTCATACTCTTCGTCGAGCGCCTGGTATTTCGCCACGATGGCCTGCGCCGCCCCATTTGCGGCCGCCTCCAGATCCTCACAATTGCCGGCCGGCTTGGCCGTGAGCACAGCGGCCTCGATTTCCCTGCCGGCTTTCAGTCCATGCTCCTTGTGGACGGCCTCATGGCGCTGCAACGCGTCGAGAAATTTTGCCCAGACCGCCTTCAGCCCGGAGGCCCCTTTGCTCTCACCCCGCCATTTTGGCAAGGTCTGGGCGATGCCGACCGCAACCGCGACCTCCTTCATCGAGCATGCGGTTCCCTGCTGCCGGTGCCCGAATTTCCATTGAATATCCCATCGGGTCCTGCCCGCGTAATGCTTGCCGTCGGTGCCAACAGGCCCGTTCTGATCGAGTTGGGCGGCCAGCACGCTAGCCGACGGACCATCGATGTAGTAGTAACTCGTGTGCACGCGCGCCAACGGTTCGCCGGCAACAGGCGCCGCGGGTATCGAGACCAGCGTGGTCAGTATCAACAAAATTTTGCGCATTCCCGGCAGCTCCTTGAAGTCGCGCCCGCAGGTCAAGACGCCACGCGGATCGGGCCGGTAGTATAGCGTCCGTTTTTTCGCCGGAACGGGGTTGAAACAGGCGGCCATGCCCCCAGATCATGTTCGGTTTCGTCCCAGGAGGAATTTGAATGCAGGACCCGCATAAGACAGCCTCGGCGCAGGAAGCGGAATCCGCCGCGCAGAGCGCGCCGCCGAATGCGGCCGCCAACGATCCGATACCGGCGGCGGCGCCAAGTCTGGAAGCATTGCTCGAAAAGGCCGAGACCGCCGCGCAGGAGCATCGCGACGCATGGCTGCGGGCCAAGGCCGACGCCGACAACATACGCAAGCGGGCGCAGAGCGATCTGGCCAATGCCCACAAATACGCCCTGGAGAATTTCTCGGCCGAACTGATTCCGGTGCGCGACAGCCTGGAGGCAGCACTGGCCAGCCCGACCGCGACTGCGGACTCCCTGAGAAGCGGCGTCGAACTTACGTTGAAACAGCTCACGGCGGCTTTCGATAAATTTTCGATCCGTGAAATCAATCCCTTGGGCGAGAAGTTCGATCCCCATAAGCATCAGAGCATCAATATGGCCGAGTCCGACGCAGAACCCAATTCGGTGGTCGGCGTGCTGCAGAAAGGCTACAGCCTAAATGAGCGGATACTGCGCCCGGCGCTGGTCAGCATCGCCAAACCAAAGGCTTCCGCTTGATATTCCGGTCCCGAGCCCAAACCTACGAAGGCAAAGGCTTTATTACTTTCGAGCAGAGGAACCATCATGGCAAAAATCATCGGCATTGACCTGGGCACCACGAACTCCTGTGTGGCCGTCATGGAAAACGGCCAACCCAAGGTCATCGAGAACTCGGAGGGCGCGCGTACGACACCTTCGATCGTCGCTTACATGGACGACGGGGAGATTCTGGTCGGCGCACCCGCCAAGCGCCAGGCGGTCACCAATCCGAAGAACACCTTGTTCGCGGTGAAACGCCTGATCGGCCGCCGCTTCACCGAGAAAGAGGTGCAGAAGGACATCGATCTGATGCCCTACAAGATCGCGCAGAACAGCAACGGCGACGCCTGGATCGAAGTGCGCGGCAAGAAGATCGCCCCGCCCGAAGTCTCGGCCCAGGTATTGATCAAGATGAAGAAAACCGCCGAGGATTATCTCGGCGAACCGGTCACCGAGGCGGTGATCACGGTGCCCGCCTACTTCAACGATTCGCAGCGCCAGGCCACCAAGGACGCCGGCCGCATTGCCGGGCTCGACGTCAAGCGCATCATCAACGAGCCGACCGCGGCGGCTCTCGCCTTCGGCATGGACAAGAAGGAGGGTGACCGCAAGATCGCCGTCTATGACCTGGGCGGCGGCACCTTCGACATCTCCATTATCGAAATTGCGGAAGTCGACAAGGAACATCAGTTCGAAGTGCTCTCCACGAACGGCGATACTTTTCTCGGCGGCGAGGACTTCGACCAGCGATTGATGGACTATCTGGCCGACGAATTCAAGAAGGACCAGGGCATCGACCTGCGCAACGACGTGCTCGCTCTGCAGCGCCTGAAGGAATCAGCAGAGAAGGCCAAGATCGAGCTTTCTTCGACCCAGCAAACCGAGGTCAATCTTCCCTATATCACGGCGGATGCTTCCGGGCCGAAGCATCTGGCGATCAAGATCACGCGTGCCAAGTTCGAAAGCCTGGTCGAGGAATTGATCCAGAAGACGGTCGAGCCCTGCCGCATGGCCATCAAGGATGCCGGCGTGAAGCTCGATGACATCTCCGACGTAATCCTGGTCGGTGGTATGACCCGCATGCCCAAGGTGCAGGACAAGGTCAAGGAAATCTTCGGCAAGGAACCGCGCAAGGACGTCAATCCTGACGAGGCGGTAGCGGTCGGCGCCGCTATCCAGGCCGGCGTGCTGCAGGGCGAAGTCAAGGACGTTCTGCTGCTCGACGTGACGCCACTTTCGCTCGGCATCGAAACGCTCGGCGGCGTGATGACCAAACTCATCCAGAAGAATACGACCATCCCGACCAAGGCGCAGCAGGTGTTCTCCACCGCCGACGACAATCAGACGGCGGTGACGATCCATGTGCTGCAGGGCGAGCGTGAGATGGCCGCCGGCAACAAGAGCCTGGGCCAGTTCAACCTCGCCGACATTCCGCCCTCACCGCGCGGTCTGCCGCAGATCGAGGTCGCGTTCGACATCGACGCCAACGGCATCCTGCACGTTTCGGCCAAGGACAAGGCCACCGGCAAGGAAAACAAGATCAAGATCCAGGCGAACTCAGGCCTTAAAGAAGATGAGATCAAGCGCATGGTCCAGGACGCCGAAGAGCACGCCGACGAGGACCACAAAGCGCGCGAGCTGGTTGACGCGCGCAACCAGGCTGATAGCCTGACTCACGCGGTGAAGAAATCGCTCACGGAGCACGGCGACAAGATCGGGGCGGACGAGAAGTCCGTCATCGAAAGCGCGATCAAGGATGTGGAGGAAGCCATCAAAGGTTCCGACAAGGAAGCGATCGAGGCAAAGACCAAGGCTCTCACGGAAGCGTCGCATAAACTGGCTGAAAAGATGTACGCACAACAACAGCCTGAAGGCGGCGGCGCTCCGCAGCCCGAGGCTGCCGGCAGCAAAGCCGACGAAAGCAATGTCGTGGATGCCGAGTTCGAGGAAGTGAAAGACAAGAAGTCCGCCTGACGGGGGTCAGGCGAAAGTGTGAGGGGTGAGACGGACATCCGGCTCACCCCTTGTGTCGTTTGGCGAAGCAAGGCGGCGACTTTGCGGCGAAAGAATCAATAAATGGCGAAACGCGACTACTACGAAGTGCTGGGCGTCAATCGCGATGCTTCGGAAGAAGACATCAAGAAGGCCTACCGCAAGCTGGCGATGAAACATCATCCGGACCGCAATCCGGACAATCCTAAAGCAGAAGGGCAGTTCAAGGAGGCGAAAGAAGCTTACGAAGTGCTTTGCGACGCCGGCAAACGCGCCGCATACGATCAGTACGGCCACGCCGGTGTGGACGCACAGGCCGGCATGGGCGCGGGCGCGGCGGGCGCCGGTTTCGGCGGCTTTGCCGATGCCTTCGGCGACATCTTCGGTGACATTTTCGGCGCGGGCCGCGGCCGCTCCAACGTCTATCGTGGCGCGGATCTGCGCTACAACCTCGAAATTTCCCTGGAGGAAGCCGCCCGCGGGACGGAGACCCGCATCCGCATCCCGACCATGGAGGAGTGCGAGACCTGCAAAGGCTCCGGCGCAAAGCCCGGCAGCCAGCCGATCACCTGCCCGACCTGCAACGGCCAGGGCCAGGTACGCATGACCCAGGGATTTTTTTCGATTCAGCAAACCTGCCCGAAATGTCACGGCAGCGGCAAGGTGGTGCAGAATCCGTGCGGGACTTGCAGCGGTGCGGGGCGTCTGAAGAAACAGAAAACGCTGTCGGTGAAAATCCCTCCGGGCGTAGACGAAGGCGATCGCATCCGCCTGACCGGCGAGGGCGAGGCCGGTGTCAACGGCGGCCCGCCAGGCGACCTTTACGTGGTGATGCATATCCGCGCGCACGAGGTCTTTACGCGCGAGAGCAATGACCTGCATTGCGAAATGCCTGTGAGCTTCAGCAAGGCCGCGCTGGGCGGCGAGATCGAGATCCCGACGCTGGACGGTTACGCCAAGATCAAGATTCCCGCTGAAACCCAGTCAGGGAAAGTATTCAGGCTGCGCGGCAAGGGCATCAAGGGGGTTCGCAGCCAGTCCTTCGGCGACCTGCTCTGCCACGTTGTCGTGGAAACGCCGGTCAATCTCACGGCGCGCCAGAAGGAATTGCTGCACGAACTCGAGCAAATCAATGACAATGATGCCGGCCGCCACAATCCACGTGCCAAAAGCTGGATGGACAAAGTCCGCGAATTCTTCGAGTCGTAGAATTGCGGATCGGAAAAAACAAAAAGGGCCGCAGCGGCCCTTTTTCTATTTCCGTCTACTGGTTTGAAGTGCCCATGGTCTCTGACGCCTGCTTCGCCCGCTGCCGCGCTTCACCGCCTTTCATGATGTCGCCCAGGGCCATCAAAGCGCGGCTGAGAGCTCCCCAGGACTGCGCCTCGCCCGGCTCCTCCCGCGTCCATAGCCGCGCCGCCGCCTCCATCTCCGTCCATTTACCGTCCACCTCGTAAGTGGCGACCTGCAGGAACAGCGGCTGATCGCCCTGCGCCCGCATCCAGAAGGGACTCGAGTTTGCTTGCATGGCGGCAGGGGACGACGCCAGAGCAGCTACCCACTCGACCGGGATCGCAAAAAACGCCGGCTCCGCTGCGCTGCGTTTGAAGAAAGTGGTGATGCCAACCAGATTACCGTGGCGATCGAACAGGCCGCCGCCGGAGGCGCCTTGGCGAAACGCAGCGGTTGTTTGGATGACGTGACCGTTGCGATACGGGTAGAGCGCAGTGACGCGCCCGGACGAAATATTGCGGCCTCCGCCCCCACCGAAACCGATCGCCACAACATCGTCCCCGACTTCCAGCGTATGCGCCGGGGCGATTTGCGCCGGAGGGGCGGTCAACGCAACCGGATGCAAAACGCACAGATCTGCGCCAAAGTCGCCGGGACCGCGCTCGACTTCAGTGCCGACTGCCCCTTCCAGGATGACCACCCTGCCGGCGCCCGGAATGACATGGCAGTTGGTCACAACGCGACCGTCCGTCAGCACGACCCCGGAGCCGAATGAAGTACTGCTGGAGTCCGGAATCCGGGCGACTACCCTGACGACGCTGGCGGCGACTTTGCCATAGGCGGCATAGTCAACGGCGATAGCTGGAAAGGACAGCAACCACAACGACACAACAACCGGTAAACGTTCGTGCATTTCGGATACCTTCCGTTTTTCAGGGGCAGATATCCTCCCGACCGCATCGAATTTTTGTTGCTTGCACGGCACGCAGCCCGTTCGGCATGAACGCGCTGGCCTTTCTCCCCACCTACTTCCGATCCTTGCTCCGGATTCTTGGTAAGGGCCGATGCCTGTCGTTAGTATAGCAATCACCGTACCAGCAACGGAACAGGCGTGCCTCGGGCTCTAATTGCGGCGCCAGGTCGTTCCCGCCGGGCCGTCTTCGAGGACGATGCCGGCCGCAAGCAATTCGTTGCGGATGCGATCGGATTCGGCGAAGTTCTTCGCCTTCTTTGCCGCCGCCCGCGCAGCGATCATTTCTTCGATCTGTGCAACGGTCCAGCCGACGGGCAAAACACCGCGTAAAAACTCCTCGGGACTGCGTTGCAGCAATCCCAACGTCCCGGCCAGAGATTTGAGTTGCCCCGCAGCCGCTTGGGAGCGGCTACGATTGACCTCATTGGCCAGCTCGAACAGCACGGCGACAGCTTCGGGTGTGTTGAAGTCGTCGTTCATCGCCTCGCAAAATCGGGCGGCGGCAGGCTGTTTCCAGTCGATCGGCACGGCGTCGGCCGGAACCGCCTTGAGTGCGGTGTACAAGCGCGTCAATGCGCCTTTGGCATCATCGAGATGTTGGTCTGAATAGTTTATTTCACTGCGATAGTGCGCGCGCACGATAAAGAAGCGCACCACTTCGGCGTCGTACCTGGCAAGCACTTCGCGCACGGTAAAAAAATTTCCGAGCGACTTCGACATTTTTTCGTTGTCGACGCGCACGAAACCGTTGTGCATCCAGTAGTTCACGAACACATGACCGTGCGCGCCTTCGGATTGCGCGATCTCGTTTTCGTGGTGCGGGAACTGCAGATCCTGTCCGCCACCGTGGATATCGAAATGTTCGCCGAGATAGCGCTCGCTCATGGCCGAACATTCGATGTGCCAGCCCGGTCGGCCCTTGCCCCATGGAGAATCCCAGGAAGGCTCGCCACGCTTCGCAGATTTCCACAGCACGAAGTCGAGCGGATCGTGCTTGTTCGCGTCGACTTCGACGCGTTCTCCCGCCTGCAATTCGTCGAGCGACTTGCCTGACAGCTTTCCATAACCGCGGAATTTGCGCACGGAATAGTAAACATCGCCGTTTTGAGCCTGATACGCGACACCCTTGCTCACGAGTTGTGTGATCAAGGCGAGCATTTGCGGGACGTTGTCGGTGGCGCGCGGTTCGAGATCCGGTTTCAGCACGCCCAGCGCGGCGGCGTCTTCGTCCATGGCCCGGATAAACCGCCCTGTCAACGCATCGATCGGCTCCCCGTTTTGCGCCGCACGCAGGATGATCTTGTCGTCGATATCGGTAATGTTGCGAACATACGTCACGTCAAAGCCTGCGGCGGCAAGCCAGCGCTTTGCCACATCGAATACCACCATGACGCGCGCGTGGCCGAGGTGGCAGTAGTCGTATACCGTCATGCCGCAGACGTACATGCCGATCTTGCCCGGCGAGATTGGTACAAAGCGTTCTTTTGCGCGGGTCAGCGAGTTATATATCTTCAACATCTGGGCGACGGGAATGCATGCTCGCGGGCTTAAGCTATTACCGCCGGGACGGGGTAATTTTTCAGATTGTGGACAACCCGGCGCTGCTGGTAGAATCTGCCATTAATTACAATAACCTACCGTTTTTTATTGAGGTGAAGTTTAACACATGAGCCGAATTCCGATCCTGGCGCTGGGCGCTGCGTTGCTGACGATGTTGCAGATGCAGGCCGGATTTGCCGCCAGCAGCTACGAAGATGCCAGCAAACTGTTCAAACAGGGCAACTACGCCGAGGCGCTGGAGAAGGTCGAATCGATCATCACCGCCAATCCCCGCGATGCCCGGGCGCGCTTCCTCAAGGGACTGATCCTGACTGAGCAGAACAAGCCGGCGGAAGCGGTCAAGGTATTTACTTCGTTGACCGAGGATTATCCGGAACTGCCGGAACCCTATAACAACCTGGCCGTGCTCTACGCGTCGCAGGGACAATACGACAAGGCGCGAAATTCCCTCGAAATGGCCATCCGCACCCATCCAAGCTACGCGATAGCGCACGAGAATCTGGGCGACGTTTACGCCAAGATGGCGAGCGAGGCGTACGACAAGGCGTTGCAACTGGATCGCAGCAATGCCGCCGCCCAGACCAAGCTGGCAATGATCAAGGATCTCTTCTCCGGCAGCGTGGTCCCGGGCAAGGGGACGCCGGAGACCGCCGAGTCAACCGCCTCTCCAACGGCGACGGCCACGCCTGAAAAGCCGGCGGATTCCGCCAGGCCCGCAGCGCAAACCGCCAAGGCGGATACTGATGCCGTGCTCGCCGCGGTCAACGGCTGGGCCAAGGCGTGGTCGAGTAAAAATGCCGATGCCTATCTGGCGTATTACGCGCCGGGCTTTCAGGTACCGGGCGGCGAGGCCCGCGCCAATTGGGAGGCAACGCGCCGCGACCGCATCGTCAAGCCCAAGCTGATCGAAGTAACGATCGGGGCACCGAAGGTTTCGTTCGATGCCACCGGCCGCGCGATCGTGAAATTCCGCCAGGGGTACAAGTCCGACACCCTGAACACGTCGGGAGCCAAGATACTCACGCTGGTGAAGAACAACGACCGCTGGCAGATCGTCCAGGAAAGAATGAACTAGTGTCCGGTTCTGCACGCACCCATCAGGCAGGCTCCCGCCAGACGCTGGGTCAGGCGCTGATGGCCATCATCGCCGCCGGCGCGTCCTATGCATGGGCGATGAACATCACACCCGCACCGGTTTCGCGCCAGATTTCCACGCCGGAGGCCATGCTGGTTCGCGCGCTGCTGGATATTCGCGACAGCAAATTTTCCTCCGCGTTCGATCACATCGACAACCTGGTTGTCTCGAATCCGAATTTCCGGCTGGCGCAACTGGTCAGAGGCGACCTGCTGCTCGCCCGGGCACGGCCGATCAATTCCATCGGCAACGCGTCGGGCGGATCGGAGGAACAAGTCGCCGGGTTGCGCGATGAAGCGCGGATGCGCATGGTGCGTTCGCAAATCGAACCGACATCCGAACTGGCACCACGCTATTTGTTGCAATTGCCGGAATCGGAAAAGCTCGCGTTGGTGCTCGATTCCAGCAAGTCAACGCTGTTCGTCTTCGAGAATATGGGCAAAACCCCGCGCTATGTCGCCGATTACTACGTAACCATCGGCAAGAACGGACTGGAGAAACTGCGCGAGGGCGACAAGAAAACGCCGGTGGGCGTGTATCACGTCGTCAGCCAGCTGCCGAAAGACAAGCTCACGGATTTTTACGGCAGCGGCGCTTATCCCATCAGTTATCCGAACGAATGGGATCAGATGCGCGGCCGCGACGGGCACGGCATCTGGCTGCACGGCACACCTCGGGATACCTACAGCAGGCCGCCGCGCGCCAGCGACGGCTGCATCGTGCTGACCAACCAGGACCTGGAGTCGCTGGCCGCCAGATTGCAGATCGGCTCGACCCCGATTGTAATTGCCGATTCCATAGACTGGGCAAAACCGGCGGAAGTCGAGTCGCTGCGTGCCGACCTGGCCGCCTCGATCGAGAACTGGCGGCGCGACTGGGAAAGCCGCGACACCGATACATATCTGCGCCACTACGCGCGGAATTTTGCGTCGAACGGCTTGAACCTGGCGCGCTGGTCCGCGCAAAAGCATCAGGTCAATTCCGCAAAGACCTGGATCAAGGTCAAGGTCTCCGCAATGTCGCTCCTGCTCTACCCCGGCAAGGAGGAAATGGCGGTGGCGACATTCGAGCAGGATTACGCGAGCAGCAACCTGTCCAATCGCATGATGAAGCGCCAGTACTGGGTCCGGGAAAACAACAAATGGCGCATCCTGTTCGAAGGCGCGGCGTAAAAGAACAGTACTGAGTGCGCAGCACTCAGTACTGGGTGAAATTCGATCAATCCCGGGGACATCCGATGAAGAAATTATTGGGCGTTATTTGCGCCCTGCTGTTGAGCACCGGCGCTTTTGCGGCCAATCCGCAAGTGGAGATCAGGACCAGTCTGGGTGCCATTACGGTCGAGCTCTATCCCGAAAAGGCGCCGAAGACGGTGGAAAACTTCCTGCGCTACGTAAAGGACGGCTTCTACAAGGATTCCATCTTCCACCGCGTCATTCCCGGTTTCATGATCCAGGGTGGCGGCTTCAGCAAGGCCATGGAGCAAAAACCCACGCGCGATCCGGTCGGCATCGAATCCAACAACGGCTTGAAGAACGACGTCGGCACCATCGCGATGGCACGCACGCAGAATCCGAATTCCGCGACGGCACAATTCTTCATCAACCTGGCTGACAATGTATTTCTGAACTACACCTCGCCGACAGTGCGCGGGTACGGCTATACGGTGTTCGGAAAGGTGGTCAAAGGCATGGAAGTAGTCAACAAGATTGCGCAACTGCCCACGGGAGCGGGCGGTCCGTTTGCGCAAGACGTCCCGCGGCAGCAGGTAGTGATTGAAGGCGCGAAACAGGTGGGGGCGAAATGAGCAAAGTCAGAATGCAGACCTCGATGGGTGATTTCGTCATCGAGCTCGACGCCGAAAAGGCGCCCGTGACCGCGGAGAATTTTCTGCAGTACGTACGCGATGGCTTTTACGACAACACCGTCTTCCATCGTGTGATCAATGGATTCATGGTTCAGGGTGGCGGTTTCGAATCCGGCATGAAGCAGAAATCGGTGCGCGCGCCCATCGAGAACGAGGCGGGTAACGGCCTGAAGAACGATGCGTATACGGTCGCCATGGCGCGCACTTCGGATCCGCATTCGGCAACGGCACAATTTTTCGTCAATGTCGTAAACAACAACTTCCTGAATTTCCGCGCCGCCAGCGCCGACGGATTCGGCTACTGTGTATTCGGAAAAATCGTGGAAGGTCGCGACGTGATGGACAAGATCAAGGCGGTGCCGACCGGAAGCCGTGGCTTCCATCAGGACGTGCCTGCCGAAGATGTCGTCATCAAAAAGGCGGAGGTCGTTTGACTGCAGACACGAGCGCGCAGGCCGGATAAAGCCGGTCTTTGCCCCCCGTTTCACATCCGTCACGATGCCTCATACGCTTTTCATCTCCGATCTGCATCTGTCGCCGGAGACGCCGGCGGCGACGGATGCGCTATTGCGCTTTCTGCGTGGAACCGCTCCCGATGCCGATGCGCTCTATGTGCTCGGAGACCTTTTCGAATACTGGATCGGCGACGAAGGTCTGGCGCAACCGTTCGCCAGGCAGGTCGCGCAGGCGTTCCGGACATTGGCGGACGGCGGCGTGCCGATCTACTTCATGCACGGCAATCGCGATTTCCTGCTCGGCGAACGTTTCGCGCTTGCGAGCGGCATGACCCTGTTGACTGACCCGACCGTGGTCGATTTGTACGGCACGCCCACATTGCTCATGCACGGCGATACCTTGTGCAGCGACGACGTCGAGTACCAGAAATTCCGCGCCATGGTGCGTAATCCTGTCTGGCAGAGAGCTTTTCTCGCCAAGCCGCTGGATGAGCGCGTGCGCATGGCCAGGGAAGTGCGGGGCAAGAGCGAGCAGGCGAAGCAGGTCAAGGAGATGACCATCATGGACGTGGCACCGGCAACCGTGGCCGACGCGTTTCGGGCTCACGATTACGCGCGACTGATTCATGGCCATACCCATCGGCCAGCACGCCACGAGCACAAAGTCGATGGCCGCGAATGCGAGCGCTGGGTGCTGGCAGACTGGTACGACAAAGGCTCTTACTTATTGTGCGACGCTGGCGGCTGTCGGGCTCAGCCGCTTGATTGACCCGCCTTGCCGGAGAACAAGCCGCGCCGGTCAGAGCTTCGACAGGCCGCGCGCGAGATCGGCCTTGATGTCGCTTGCCGCCTCCAGCCCGGCCGCCACGCGCAGCAATCCCTCCCCGAGGCCTGCGGCCTTGCGCGCTTCCGGCGACAGGCGTCCGTGCGTGGTGCTGGCCGGATGCGTGATCGTGGTCTTGGTATCGCCGAGATTCGCCGTGATGGAAATTAATTGGGTCGAATCGACCACCGTCCATGCTGCGTCGCGTCCGCCTTTTACATCGAAGGAGACGATTCCGCCGCCGGTCCTCTGCTGGCTCTTCGCCAGTTCATGCTGGGGATGCGAGGCAAGTCCGGGATAATAGACGCGCTCCACCTTCGGGTGCGCTTCGAGCCAGCGCGCTAGTTCGAGTGCCGTCTCCGAATGGGCCCGCATGCGCAGTCCCAGCGTTTCGAGCCCCTTCAGAATCACCCAGGCGTTGAACGGCGACAGCGTCGGGCCGCCGCTGCGCAAGAAACCGTTCAATCCTTCGAAGATCACGTCCCGGCGTCCGAGAACCGCGCCACCCAGCACCCTTCCCTGTCCATCAAGATATTTGGTCGCCGAGTGAATGACGATGTCGGCGCCCAGATCGATCGGCCGTTGCAGGACAGGCGTACAGAAACAATTGTCCACCACCAGCAACGCACCACACGCACGGGCCACTTTTGCAAGTGCGGCGACATCGGAAATTTCCGTGAGCGGATTGGAGGGCGTTTCCAGGAACAACATACGCGTATTGGCCTTAATCGCCCGTTCCCAGGCGCTGACGTCCGTTGCCGACACGAATGTGGTTTCGACGCCGAAGCGCTTGAGGATGTTGCCGAACAATTGCACGGTTGCGCCAAAGATGCTTTGCGAGGCGACAATGTGCTCGCCACCCTTCATCAATCCCATCACGCAAGCCAGGATTGCCGACATCCCCGAAGCGGTGGCGATGCAGCACTGCGCGCCCTCCATGGCGGCCAGACGTTCCTGCAAGGCGGCGACGGTGGGATTGGTGTAACGCGAATACACCATGCCGGGTTCTTCGCCCGAAAAGCGCGCCGCCGCCTCGGCCGCGTTCTTGAATACGAAGCTCGACGTCAGGTACAGCGCCTCGGAATGCTCGTTGAACTGGCTGCGGTGGATGCCCGCGCGCACCGCCAGCGTCTCGAGTTCCAGTTCGTCCCACCTCATCGCGCCGTCCCCGTATGTCGTCTGCTTCATCATGAGAAATAAAAAACCCGCTTGAGCTCTCGCCAAGCGGGTCCGGAATTCGACGCGCGCTTTAGCAGTATTTGTTACGCGCCCGCAAGCTGTCGTCAAATCGGCGCGAAGTTCGCACGCTACTCCGGGCAGCACGGCCTGTCAATTGTGGCGCCGGGTGTAGGCGGGAAAGTTTATTCTGCGGTGGCCAGATTCAGATCCAGTTGGGTAATGTTGGCTTCGCTCCTGGCCAATTGATCGTCGTTGCGCTGAGCTTCGACGCCGGCCAGATACTCCGCGGTGATGTCGCCGGTGACATAGATGCCGTTGAAACACGAAGTCTCGAATTCCGAAACCTCGGGATTCACCGAACTTACATCATCGACCAGCGCATCCAGATCCTGATAGATCAGCTTGTCGGCACCGATCTCGCGGGCAATCTCGTCATCGCTGCGGCCGGTGGCAATCAGTTCGCGCGATGTCGGCATGTCGATGCCGTACACATTGGGAAAGCGTACCGGCGGAGCGGCCGAGGCAAAGTAGACCTTGCGGGCCCCGGCGTCGCGCGCCATCTGCACAATTTCGCGGCTGGTCGTTCCGCGCACGATCGAATCGTCCACCAGCAGAACATTTTTGCCCTTGAATTCCGTGGCAATCGCGTTAAGTTTCTGTCTTACCGATTTCCTGCGCACCTCGTGGCCCGGCATGATGAAGGTGCGCCCGATATAGCGGTTCTTGATGAAGCCCTCCCGGTAAGGCAAGCCCAGATTGTCGGCCAGCTCCATCGCCGACGGACGGCTGGAATCGGGAATCGGAATCACGACATCGATCTCGAGGTCGCGGAAATCGCGCCTGATCTTGTCCGCCAGACTCCTGCCCATGCGCATGCGCGTCTCGTAGACCGAAATGCCGTCGATGACAGAATCGGGACGGGCCAGATAGACGAACTCGAATATGCAGGGGTTGTGCTGCGGATTGGCCGCGCACTGGCGGCTGTAGAAGTTGCCGTCCTGGTCGATGAATATCGCCTCGCCCGGCGCCACGTCCCGCACCAGCTCGAAGCCAAGTGTGTCGAGCGCCACGCTCTCCGAAGCGACCAGGTACTCGGCGCCGATTGCGGTTTTTATCTCGCCGACAACGAGTGGGCGGATGCCGTGCGGATCGCGGAAGGCCAGCAGCCCGTAACCGGCGATCATCGCCACAACGGCGTAGGCGCCGCGACAGCGGCGATGCACACCGGCGACGGCCCGAAAAATGGCCGGGGGATCGAGCTGATATCCGGTGGCCGCTTCCTGCAGTTCGTGCGCCAGTACATTGAGCAGCACTTCCGAGTCAGAATTGGTATTGACGTGGCGCTGGTCCTGCAGGAAAAGATCCCGCTTCAGCTGCTCCGCATTGGTCAGGTTGCCGTTGTGCCCCAGCACGATGCCAAACGGGGAATTGACATACAGCGGCTGGGCCTCGGCGAAGGAAGAGGCGGACCCGGCGGTCGGATACCGGCAGTGGGCTATGCCCATGTTGCCGACCAGATGGCGCATATCGCGGGTTCGGAAGACGTCGCGCACCAATCCGCCGCCCTTGTGCATCTGGAACTTGCTGCCGTCTGCGGTGACGATGCCCGCCGCGTCCTGGCCCCTGTGCTGCAGGACCAGCAGCCCGTCATAGAGCAACTGGTTGACCGGTGTCTTGGCTACTACGCCGAGGATTCCACACATGGCTCAGATCTCCACGCCCATTTACACCGGCCCGGCAGCCGGCAATTTGCAGGCCAAAGTATAAGTCATTCGAAGCTCACCCGTCGGGCAATGTCCTCGGGAAGCCACGATTTTGCCCATGAAGCCATTCTTTCAAGCGGCCTCGAAAACAGCGCATTTCGCCAGTAGGCCTCGCGTGGCTCGGAGGTCATGCCGCCCAGCAGCACCAGAGCCACGACGATCAACAGCCCGCGCAACAATCCGAACACCGCGCCGAGCGCCCGGTCCGAAGCCGTCAGGCCCGCCACTTTGACCAGATGCACGACCAACATGGACACCAGGCTCAGCACCACGATGCTGACCAGCATGACGGCGACGAACCCGATCGCAATGCGCAGTCCCTGATGACTCCACGAGGCGGGCAGCCAACCCGCGACAACAGCCGCAAACAACTTCGCCAGCCAGAACGCCAGGATCCACGACAGCAGTGCCAGCACTTCACGCACCAGGCCGCGCCAGATGCTGAACCCCACCGAGAGTGCAACCACGAGCACCGCGATGAGGTCGAACACGGTCATCTGACGCGCTGCGCCTGCGTGTGGATTTGACAGATTGGGATCGACGGCGGGAAATTCAAGAACAGGCTCGGCATCGACCGGCTACCGGGGCGTCAATCCCGTCGGACGACGGCCGCTTCGCCGATAATGAGTTTCATCGCCTTGAGACGATCGCGCGCTTTCTCGGCGGCCTCGCGCCCTGCATAGGGGCCAACGCGCACGCGAGTGCGGTCTCCGGCCGCATTTTTCACTAGTTCGGTATAGGCACTGAACTTGTTGTCCTGCAATTTCTTCTGCAGCGCCCTGGCATTGGCCGCATTGGAGAATGCGCCAAGCTGGACGACGAAACTTTCCTCGCCCGCAGCACTGCCCGCTGGCGCGGCCTTGACCTCATGCTTTTTCGCGGACTTTGGCGCCGGTCTGGCCTCCGTCCTGGGGAGCTCGCTCTTCTGAGGCTCGGGTTTCGGTTCGACGGAGGGTGCAGGATCGGGCTGCGCCGCTGGCGTACCTTCCGGCAGACCCGCCACACGTGACGTGGCTGGCGCACCCGGTAGGGCCGACGCGGGCATTTGCCGTGTCGGTTCCGGCTTGGGAATCGGCGGAATCGTGATCGTAATATCCTGGTTCAACGGCCTCGGTTCGTTGTCGAGGATCATCGGCAGGAATACGACGATCAGCAGGACCAGGGCCACCGCCCCGACCAACCGCCGGCGTGCACGTTTCCTGAGCTGAAGTTCTTCGTCGCTGACTGCTTTCGCCATGAATTCCTTGCGTACGCCGTGAATTCCGCGGGCGGGCAGCCGGCTCATCCGCGAGCCTGCACGACCGCGCCCACCGTGAAAAACGAACCGAACACCAAAATTTTATCATTTTGCCCGGCCGACCTGATCGCACATTGATACGCGTCGGCCGGAGAATCGAAACGACGGATCGGCGCGCTGACTCCTATCGACGCCAGCGCCTGCTCGATGCGCCGGGCATCCGCGCCGCGCGGCCCCGGCAAAGTAGCCACCAGCCACTCGTCGATCTGGCTTTTCAGAGCTTGCGCGACACCCGCGATATCCTTGTCTTTCAGCATCGCAAATACTGCGATAGTACGCCCGCCTGCGGGCAGTGCTTGCAGACTTTCCGAGAGGCCGCGCGCTGCATGGGGATTGTGGCCGACGTCGAGAATCACCAACGGCCTGCCCGCCATGACCTGAAAACGCCCAGGCAGATCGACCTCGATCAGTCCGCGACGGATGGCGCCCATGTCCACCGGCAGCCTGTCCTTGACCTGTTCGAGCGCAGCCAGCGCGGTGGCGGCATTGCCGAGTTGATACGTTCCGCGCAGTGCGGGATAGGGCAGCGCGGAGCGCCTTGCCTGCAGACTCCAGTATTGCCAATCGCCGCGGCCGGCATTCCAACCGTAGTCGCGCCCGATCAGGAACAGCGGTGCACCGACGCTGGCAGCGTGGCCTGTAAGCGTTGCCGGCGGCTCCTCGTCGCCGCAAACCGCCGGCACTCCCGCGCGAAAGATGCCGGCCTTCTCGCGGCCGATGCTTTCCCTGTCCGGCCCGAGATAATCCATATGGTCGAAATCCACGGTGGTCACGACGGTGCAGGTCGCATCGAATACGTTCACGGCATCGAGGCGCCCTCCCAATCCGACTTCCAGCACGGCAACATCGACCGTTTCCCGGATGAAAATATCCATCGCCGCCAGCGTGCCAAATTCAAAATACGTCAGCGAATCCGGCGGGCGCGCAGTTTCGACGCGCCTGAAAGCCTGCATCAACGCGGTGTCATCGGCTTCGCGCCGCGCAACACGCACGCGCTCGTTGTAGCGCAGCAGATGGGGGGAGGCGTAAAGGCCGACGCGATAGCCTGCACCGGACAGGATGGCCTCGAGCATCGCGCACACCGAACCTTTTCCGTTGGTTCCGCCCACGGTGATGATCGGGAAATCGGGCGCAAGGCCGAGCCGATCGCGCACTTCGGTCACGCGCTCCAGTCCCATGTCGATGGCCGAGGGGTGAATGCGTTCGAGATAGGCCAGCCAGTCTGCAAGCGACTGCGGCGCGATGTCGCGGTCAACGGACAAGGGATTCTTTCTGCAAGGCAACTCTTAACCGCAGAGGGCGCGGAGGACGCAGAGGAAAAACAACCCGGGGGTAAAGAGCAGAGTGACTGTTCGTTGCTTTGTGCCGCCAACTATCGCGGTGGCTGGATCATCGGTCAATGAACGATTTTGACACGAGAACGTTTTGCCCTTGCCTTTCCTCTGCGTCCTCCGCGCCCTCTGCGGTGAAAGATTTTTTTGAAAAACTCAAGCGGTGGGGGAAGGGGCGCGCATCAGTAACGTGATCAGGCCGACGAGCTTGTCGCGCATCTGGCGGCGGTCGACAATCATGTCGATGGCGCCGTGCTCGAGCAGGAATTCGGCTCTCTGGAAACCTTCCGGGAGCGTCTGCCGCACGGTCTGCTCGATTACCCGGGGACCGGCAAAGCCGATCAGCGCGTTGGGTTCGGCGATCACAACGTCGCCGAGAAATGCGAAACTCGCCGAGACGCCGCCCATGGTCGGATCGGTCAGCACTGAAATAAAGGGTAATCGCGCGCGCGCCAGCTGCGTCAGCGCGGCGGTGGTCTTCGACATTTGCATCAGCGACATCAGTCCTTCCTGCATGCGCGCCCCGCCGCTGGCCGTGAAGCATACGAAAGGCAGGTTCTGTTCGCAGCAGCTCTGCACGCCACGCACGAAACGTTCGCCGACCACCGAGCCCATCGAACCGCCGAGAAAGCGGAACTCGAATACGGCGACAACCAGCGGTACGTTCTTGATGGAACCCTGCATCACCACCAGGGCGTCCTCTTCACCGGTCTCCGCCCTGGCCTGCTCGAGCCGTTCGGTGTAACGCTTGCTGTCGACGAACTTCAGGAAATCGATGGGCTCCACTTCGGCGCCGATCTCGAACTGGCCTTCAGGATCGAGCGTCAGGTCTATGCGTTCGCGCGCGGTGAGCCGGTTGTGGTGCCCGCACTTTGGACAGACGTTCAGGTTTTTGTCGAGGTCGGCGCGATAGAGCACCGTTTCGCAGATTTCGCATTTGCTCCACAGACCTTCGGGCACCGCCTTCTTGACGCCGCCCGCGGTACGTTTGATCTTTGGCGGAAGCAGTTTCTGCAACCAGGTCATCGCGATGTCCTCAAGGGCCGACGAACGCACTGCAACCGCCGCATGCCGGTCCGGTTGCTTTGTCCTGAAGTGGCTTCATTATGACGCATCAAGGCCCGTCCATCGCGCGGCGAATGCCGCCCAGCAGCGTCGACAAATTGCCGATCACCTGGTCGGGCCTGGACGATTCGATTTCCTGCACGAGCCGGCTGCCGATGACCACGGCATCCGATACCGAAGCGATCGCCTTGGCGGTCTGTGCATCGCGAATGCCGAAACCGACACCGATCGGCAGCTTGATGTGGGAACGAATCAGCGGCAGTTTCGCCGCTACGTCCCGCAGGTCGATGTTGGCTGCACCCGTCACGCCCTTGAGCGATACGTAATAAATATACCCGCTTGCCACGCGCCCGACCTGCTGAATGCGGCTGTCTTGCGAAGTCGGCGACAGCAAAAAGATCGAATCGACGCCGCGTTTCTTCAGCAACTCGACGAGCTGCCTGCTTTCCTCCGGCGGATAATCGACGACCAGCACCCCGTCGACGCCGGCCGCTTGTGCCGACGCTGCGAAAGCTTCAAGACCCATGGCCTCGATGGGATTCGCATAACCCATCAAAACCACCGGCGTCGCCGCATTCGAGACACGGAATTCGCGCACGTATCCAAGCACGTCCTTCAGCCCGACGCCGTGCTTGAGCGCACGCTCGCTGGAGCGCTGGATCGTCGGACCATCGGCCATCGGATCGGAGAACGGGACACCCAGTTCGAGAATATCCGCCCCGGCTGCAACCAGCGCATGCATGATCGGCACTGTCATGGCAGGCGTTGGATCGCCGGCGGTAACAAAGGGAATCAGCGCTTTCTTTTTCTGCGCCTGCAATTGCTTGAACGTTTCCGGGATGCGCGACATGTTATAGGGGGAGGGGCAAGGGGTGAGGAACGAGGGAGGAGGGAGGAGGGAGGAGGAGTGGGAGAGCGGATATTGCATTTACTCGCCCCTCGTCCCTCGCCCGTCTTTACCAGAGTTTCATGCTCGAGCGTTCGGCGACGGTATTCATGTCCTTGTCGCCGCGCCCGGACAGATTGACCAGCAAGACTTTGTCCTGCGCCAATGTGGGCGCCAGCTTCATTGCATAGGCAACCGCATGAGCTGATTCCAGCGCCGGCATGATGCCCTCCATGCGTGTCAGCGTGTGGAAGGCATCGAGCGCTTCGTCGTCGGTAACGGCAACATACTCGGCCCTGCCTGAATCCTTGAGCCACGCATGCTCCGGACCGACGCCGGGATAATCCAGGCCCGCGGAGATCGAATGCGTCTCGATGATCTGCCCGTTCTCATCCTGGATCAGATAGGTGCGGTTGCCGTGCAGAACGCCGGGCTTGCCCGCGCACAAAGTGGCGGCATGCTTGCCCGAGGCAAGCCCAAGCCCGCCGGCTTCCACGCCGATCAGGCGCACGTCCCTGTCTTCGATATAAGGATAGAAAGCACCGATCGCGTTCGAACCGCCGCCGACACAGGCGAGGATGGCATCGGGCTGTCGACCGATCGCCTCGGGCATCTGTGTGCGCAATTCCCGGCCTACGACGGAGTTGAAATCGCGCACCATCATCGGATAAGGGTGCGGGCCGGCGACGGTACCTATGATGTAGAACGTCTTCTCGACATTGGTCACCCAGTCGCGCATTGCTTCGTTGAGTGCGTCCTTCAGGGTCTTCGATCCACTTTCCACCGGCACCACGGTGGCCCCCAGCAGCTTCATGCGGAATACGTTCATCGACTGGCGTTTGATGTCTTCGGAACCCATGTAGACGACGCATTCCATGCCGAAGCGCGCCGCGACCGTGGCGGAGGCGACGCCATGCTGACCGGCACCGGTTTCCGCGATGATGCGCTTCTTGCCCATGCGTCTGGCGAGCAGCGCCTGGCCGATGGTGTTGTTGATCTTGTGCGCGCCGGTGTGGTTGAGATCTTCGCGCTTCAACCAGATATGCGCGCCGCCGCAATGCTGCGACAGGCGCTTGGCGTGATAGACAGGGCTGGGGCGGCCGACGTAGTGCTTGAGTTCGGACTCGAACTCCGCGACGAACGCGGGATCCTTGCGCATCAGGTCGTATTGCGTGCGCAGTTCATCGAGCGCGTGCATCAGCGTCTCGGCGACAAACACGCCGCCGTAGGGTCCGAAGTGGCCGTGCGCATCGGGAAGGTTGTAGGCCTTCAAAGCCTCATACATCTGCATTTCTCACTCCTCGGATGAAGGCGGCTATCCTGGCCGCGTCCTTTATGCCTTTTGCCGCTTCGACGCCGCTGCTGACATCGACTGCCCACGGGCGAACGCGACGGATCGCGTCGGCGACATTTTCTTGGTGCAGGCCGCCTGCGAGAATCAGCGGCAGGGGAAGTTGATCCGGGATCAGCGCCCAATCGAACGTGGATCCCGTACCGCCATGGCTGCCATCCACGAATGCGTCGAGCAGAAGCCCTTTCGCGGTCTGGTAATGGCGCGCGTATTGTAGCAAATCCGCTCCCTGCCGCACCCTGACCGCCTTGATATAGGGCAACCCGAAGCGCTCGCAGAACTCCGGGGTCTCGGCGCCGTGAAACTGCAGGAGTTGCGGTTTGACTTCGCGGATCACGCGTTCCACCTGCGCCGATCCCGCATCGACAAACAATGCCACCGGCGTGACGAAGGCCGGCAGGGCATTCACCACCTGGCGCGCGACGTCGTGCGACACGAGGCGCGCACTGCCCGCATGGAAGATCAGCCCGATCGCGTGCGCGCCCGCGTACGCCGCGGCGAGCGCGTCTTCCACGCGGGTGATTCCACAGATTTTGACCGCGGTCGCCATGAGGTGCGTTCTCGTTTTACTCAGACGCTGGCGAGCATTGCATCCTCGACGGCCCGGACATCCGGTTGCGGCGGCAATGCCCAGACCGGATCGTATTGCACCGCTGCGAGGTAAAGACCGGCGGGGGAAAAAGTAGGCGCAGCGCGGGTGCGATCGCGGCTTTGCAGCAGTTCATCCAACCATTCGGAAGGTTGCCGGCCGCAGCCGATGTATACCAGACTGCCCACGATATTGCGTACCATGTGCTGCAGGAATGCATCCGCGGCAAACTCGAAGCGGATCATTTCACCGCGGCGGGATATGTGAACTTCCCGAAGCACTTTCACCGGCGTTCGAGCCTGGCATTCGGCGGCGCGGAACGCGCTGAAATCATGCTCGCCGAGCAGGCAGCGCGTGGCCCTTAGCATGGCATCCATATCGAGCGTCTGATGGAACCAACCGACGCGTTTGTGCATGAGACCCGGGCGCTGCGGCCGATTGAGCATCCAGTAAACGTAGCGTCGGCCCGTGGCTGAAAAGCGCGCGTGAAAATCCTCCCCGATTTGTTTTGCCCAGTTGACGGCCACACCATCCGGCAACAAGGCATTGGCGCCCCGCGTCCATGCCGTGAGTGGTCGTTGCGCTGTCGTATCAAAGTGCACAACCTGCGCCAGGGCATGTACGCCGGCATCGGTGCGGCCGGCGCATACTGTGACAATGCGCTCGCCGGCAACCTCGGCCAGGGCGCAGTCCAGGGCGTCCTGAATCCCGCAAGCCTGTGGTTGAGACTGCCACCCGCAGAACTCGCTGCCGTCGTATTCCACGCCAAGGACGATTCTCAAACCAAGCTCCGCAAAGGGACCGGATTGCAGCGTGCCGCTGCAAATTACGTAAAGGGGGGATTGTGCAGCAAGTCGCGCCGGGGGCAAACCGTCCCGCGGCTTTGACGATCAGGATTCCAGGCTGGAAAGTACCGACTGGGCCGCCGTTTTCTGCTCGGCGTCACCCTCCTGCAGAACTTCCTTGAGAATTTCACGCGCGCCGTCTTTGTCGCCCATCTCCTGATAGGCCTTGGCCAGGTCGAACTTGGTCTGTACATCGTACCAATGGTCGTCCTTTCCGGTCGGCGAAAGCGTCGGCGCAGTTTCCGTACCCAAGTCCAGGCTGATGCCCGACAAATCGATTTCCGGCGCCGCGCGCGAACTTTCCAGCCGGGGCTCGCTTGGGGCATCCAGCGACAGTCCGCTCATGTCGAAATCCAACCCTGTGCCGCCGGCCGGTTCAGCCCGCGAAGCGGGCGCCACAGTCGGTAAAGAGGCAAGCGAATTCAAGTCGATGTCGAAATCAAGTCCCGAGGCGCTGGTTGTGGCCGGACTCTTCGCCTGTGGCCTGGAATCCCCCGCAGCGGGCAGGTCGACGTTGAAGTCCATCGCCGGAGCTGCACCGGGCTCGATGAAGACCGTCGAATCGTGTGCCGGCTCGGCAGCGGGATCGATGATCTGGGTTCTTTCAAACTGGCTGCCGCCGTCGCCCAGATCGATATCCGTCGCGGTGACCGCAGTCGCGTCCTCGGTTCCGATGTTGAAATCGACGTTTTCCGCGGCGGTGCTGTCAGCAGCGCCCGCAGCGGCAAGGGCGCCCGCAGCAGATTTGCCCGCAGCGTAACGGCTATTATCGGGATCGACCTGATAACCGAGGGCGACCGCCTGAGCCCAGATGTCGCCGGAGCCGCCGGTCCCTTGCTGCAGATCGCGCGCCACCTTCTCGAACGACTTGGTGTCCTTGCGATTGGCGTAGATCTGCAGCAGCTTCAGGTGGATTTCATAGCGCTTCGGGGAGTTCGCCAGCGCTTCCTTGAGCAACTCTTCGGCCTGCGCATCCCGGCCGTAGGCAAGGAAGATTTCCGCTTCGGCTACCGGATCGACTTCTTCGGAAGTTTCTTTGTCCGCTCTGGTCGCCGCGTCACGCCTGTCAGCAACACCGGCCGCCGCGACAGATGCCGCCCCCGGGGTTTCAGCAAAAACGCCCGCAGGGCCAGATTCTTCGGCGTCTGATTTCGACTCGCGCCGACGCTTGACGGCACGCACGGCGAGGGCGCCAATGATGATCAGCACGCCGATCGCCGCACCGAGATAAGCCGGCTGATCGAGCACCTGATCCAACAGGCTGGGCGCGGGGGCCGGGACAGGCGTGACTTTGACAGGAGCCGGCTTCGGCGGCACCGGCGCCGGCTGGGAAGGAGCGGGGGCGCCTTCAATCTTGGGCGCAGGCGCAGGAGGGGTTGCCGGCGCCGCAGGGGTCGGCTTCGCTTCGGGCATCGACGGCATCGCGACGGCGGGTGTCGCCGCCACAACTTGTGGCGGCGCAGGTTTCGGAGCAGGCGGCTGGGGTGCAGCGGGTGTTGCAGGCGGCGCAACGACAGGTTTTTGCAGGTCTGCCATGCCCTTGCTCTTCATTTCCAGCAATGCCTGAAGATCCTTGATCTGCTTTTCCAGCTTGGCGACGCGATCACCGGATTCCTTGACGGCCTTGTCGCGCGCCACGACTTCTTCGCCTACTTTTCCGGAGGCGGCCTGTTGCGCCGGCTCTTCGGCCGCAACCGTCTGACCCGCCGATGCCGCCAACTGGTCCCTGTAGGCGCGCCAATCGCGCGCCTGGATTTTCACTTCCTTGCGTGCGTCCGCTTCGGTAATACCTGCAAATTGATCGGCGGTGGGCAACTGGAGAATTTTGCCGGTCTTCAACCGGTTCATATTCTTGCCGGAGAAGGCCTCCGGATTGTTACGCAACAGCAGCACCAGCATTTGCTCGAGACTGACGTCGGACGGTTTCGTCGCACTTGCGATCTTGCCTAACGTATCGCCGCTCTTGACCGGTCCGTAGGCATCCGCGCCGCCACCGGACTGGGTTCCACTGGGTAACGCACTTCCTTCGCCAAGCAAGGTCGGCTGGGTGCCGCCAATCGTTTCTACCGGGGTCGATGGCGACGGCTTCGCATCCGCGGGCACTGGTGCCGCAGGCGGAGAAGCAGGCTGCTCGGGTTTGGCTGTCTCGGGCGTCGAAGCTTGCGCACTCGGTTCCGCGGTCGGTGGCGGTGGCGGAACCGGTTCCGGCTTGGGCTGCGGCGCAGTGGGCGCGGCACGCACCTCGGCCTCGGCGGCCTTTTGTTTTTCGCGTTCCGCAATGACCGATGGCGGATCGAGAAGCGCCGTAAATTCGCGGCTGATCCGGCCGGAGGACCAGGTCAACTCGATCAGCAGGTCGACGAAAGGTTCACCGATCGGCTGGGTCGACGTAATCAACACATAGGGTTCGCCACCGGCGCGCTTTTCTACGCTGACCTTGACGCTCGCGAGCAAACTCGAATACGCCAGGCCGGCACGTTCGAAAGCGTCGCGGCTGGCCAGACGCACCGCAAGCGAACCGATCTCATTCTTTTCCGCGACGAGATCAACCTCCGCCTTGAACGGATCGCCGAGCGCCGACATGACGTTAAGCTTGCCAAGACCTGCGGCGTGCGAAACCGCGCAGATCGACAGCAACGACGCGGCGACTATCCACGCGCGAAGAGACGTGATGCCCAAAGCGCCCACCCTGATCGTTTTTAGATTGAGGTAATTAAAATAACATCATGGATTTAGAGATGCAAGCTCATCTTTCGCCTTACATTTTCCCGCAAATGCAGACTTCTTAACGCTTTGCCGCTCGAAATTCCAATTCTCACCTCTGGCGCTGCAGGAGAATACGCAACATCCGCCGCAGTGGCTCGGCCGCCCCCCAGAGCAACTGATCCCCCACCGTGAAGGCTGTCAGGTACTCGCCTCCCATCGGCAATTTGCGCAGTCGGCCTACCGGTACGGCGAGCGTGCCGGTGACAACGGCCGGCGTCAACTCCCCGATGGAAGCTTCTTGGCGGTTGGGAATTACTTTTACCCATTGATTGGCAGTGGCGAGCAAGCCTTCGATCTGTTCGATCGGCAGATTCTGCTTGAGCTTGATGGTCAGCGCTTGGCTGTGACAGCGCATCGCGCCAACGCGAACGCAAACGCCGTCGATCGGAATGGGATTCGCCTCGCGTCCCAGTATCTTGTTGCCCTCGGCCTGGGCCTTCCATTCCTCTTTGCTCTGTCCGTTGCCGAGATCCTTGTCGATCCACGGAATCAGGCTCCCTGCCAACGCCACGCCGAAATGCTCGGTCGGAAACGTGCCGCCGCGCTGGACCTCGGACATTTTCCGGTCGATCTCCAGAATCGACGAACCCGGATCGTCCAGCAATGATTTCACCGCGCCATGCAACTGCCCCATCTGGGACACGAGCTCGCGCATGTTCTGAGCACCGGCGCCGGACGCGGCCTGATAGGTCATCGCGGTAACCCATTCCACGAGTCCGGCCTTGAACAGGCCATGCATGCCCATCAGCATGAGACTGACTGTGCAATTGCCCCCTATGAAATTCCTGCCTCCCTGCGCCAGCGCTGCGTCAATGACGTCGCGATTCACCGGATCGAGGATGATCACGACATCCTTCTGCATGCGCAGAGCGGACGCCGCGTCTATCCAATAGCCATCCCACCCTCCGGCGCGCAGCTTCGGATGAACATTGCTGGTGTAATCGCCCCCCTGGCAGGAGATGATGATCTGCATCTCCTTCAGTTCCTTGAGGCCGTGTGCATCCTGGAGCGCGGGAACATCCTTGCCGATGGATGGGCCCGTTCCGCCGACCTGCGACGTGCTGAAGAACACCGGATCGATATGGTCGAAATCCCGCTCCTGCTGCATGCGCTGCATCAGCACCGATCCGACCATGCCGCGCCAACCTACCAATCCAACTCGTCTCATCTCAATCCCCAAATGTCAGCGAACAGCAATCAGAAAACTCCGTCCAGACTTCAAACCATTCACTGTTCACCGTTCGCTGTTAACGCATCAAGCATGTAGTGCCGCCACCACCGCTTCACCCATTTCCTCCGTGCCGACTTTTTTCGCCCCGGCCCCGTGGATGTCGGCCGTGCGCAGGCCCTGCCCGAGGACGCGCTTGACCGCCGCCTCGATACGCGTGGCAGCCGCTTCCTCGCCGAAGGTATAACGCATCATCATCGCCGTCGACAAAATGGTGGCCAGCGGATTGGCGACGTTGCGCCCGGCGATGTCGGGCGCGGAGCCGTGAATCGGCTCGTAAAGACCCTTGTTGTCGGCATTCAATGACGCCGAGGGTAGCATGCCGATCGATCCGGTCAGCATCGACGCTTCGTCGGAAAGAATGTCGCCGAACATGTTACCGGTCAGGATCACGTCGAACTGCCTGGGTGCGCGCACCAGTTGCATGGCCGCATTGTCCACATACATGTGCGACAGTTCGACATCGGGGTATTCCTTCGCGACCTCGATGACCACTTCGCGCCACAGAATGCTGGTATCGAGCACGTTGGCCTTGTCCACCGAACAGAGTTTGCGGCTGCGCTTGCGCGCAATATCGAACCCCACGTGGGCGATGCGGCGGATTTCCGATTCGCTGTACTTCATCGTGTCGAAGCCCTCGCGCTCGCCGTTGTCGGTCCTGCGGGCGCCGCGCGGTTGGCCGAAATAGATGTCGCCAGTCAGTTCGCGAAGGATCATGATGTCCAACCCGGCGACGATTTCGGTTTTCAGCGACGAGGCGCCCGCGAGTTCTTCGTAGAGCAGCGCCGGGCGCAAATTGGCGAACAGCCCGAGTTCCTTGCGGATGCGCAGCAATCCCTGCTCCGGGCGCATCGGCCGTGGCAGCGTGTCGTATTTCGGACCGCCGACCGCGCC